>JAEEGL010353203.1_pt1 | contig 18485 bp, 14 predicted proteins | sample 9134231 | NCBI WGS metagenome assembly JAEEGL01 (sample SAMN16246548, study PRJNA631951) | gut metagenome | biome: gut microbiome; feature: rumen; material: fiber-attached | host: Bos | place: Iran: Karaj | collected 2018-10 | reverse complement strand
GAGTTCGCAGGGGAATATGATAAGTCCCTTGGTGGGGTCGCCATTGAAGGTCTGATAGCGGCGGTAGAGCAGCTGGACAAGCTTGCCGGGATATGAGGAGGCGGGTTTGTCGTCGAGCTTGCAGGTAGGGTCGAAGGCGATGCCGGCCTCGGTGGTGTTGGAGATGACAAAGCGAATCTCGGGCTGGTCGGCCAGGGCCATGAAGGCATCATTCTGGCTATAGGGGTTCAGACAGCGGCTGATGACGTCGATGCGCTCCAGCGTGTTCACGGGTTTTCCGTTCTCGCGGCCCTGAAGGTTGACGTGGTAGAGGCAGTCCTGACCATTGAGCCATTCAATCATACCCTGTGCCAAGGGCTGTACGACGACGACGGAGCCATTGAAATTGGTCTTCTGGTTCATGTTCCAGATAATCCAATCGACAAATGCACGGAGGAAATTGCCCTCGCCAAACTGAATGACTTTTTCGGGCATCACGCTCTTAGGAGCGAAATGTTTGTTTAACGGTTTCAACATGTTAGATAGAATTAAATAGGTTTAGTGTTTAAAAGTTTTGGCAAAGATACAACAATAATTTATAACGGAAAAAGAAAATAGCATTATTTAAAAGTATTTTCACAGATTTCCAAGCAAAATGCGTGCAACGTTCTCTGGTGCGCTGTTTTCTTCTGCCCTAGGGCCGGCTGTGTCGCGGCTGGGCTTCAGGCGTTGCATCACCTCCTCGTAGCCTCGTAACATCTCTTCACGGGCAGGACCTTGAAGAATGGCGTTCAAATGGCGTTCAACGTTTTGGACAGAGAATTCATCGGCAACCAGTTCTGGGACTACTTCGCGGCCGGCGATGAGATTGACCAGCGAGACGTATTTCACTTTCAGGAGGATTTTGCGCAGCAGCCCAAAGAGACGCGGCAGGGCGGTGGCATAGCACACCACCTGGGGCACACCGAAGAGAGCCGTCTCCAGCGTTGCCGTGCCGCTGGTGACGAGGGCGGTGTGGGCGTGAGAGAGCAGCGGATAGGTCTGTCCGGCACGCAGCACGGTGACTTGGTGGCCTCGTGTCAGCGGTTCGTAGTAGTCATGGTCTATGCCTGGTGCTCCTGCAATGACCACCTGATAGCTGGAGGCCAGACGGTCGGTGACGGCCAGCATCGGCGGCAGATTGTCCTTGATCTCCTGCTTGCGGCTGCCACAGAGCACAGCGATGATGGGCTTGGAACATTGACCATTGACCGTTGCGGCCTGTTCCGTTTTTTTTCGGGGATTTGCAATTCCCGCCTTGAACTGATGCACCTCGTCATAGGTAGGGTTGCCCACATAGTGAATGGGATAATGATGCTTGCGCTCGAAGAAATCCACTTCGAAGGGCAGGATGGAGAACAGCTCGTCCACGTCGCGCTTGATGTTCTTGATGCGGTATTCCTTCCAGGCCCAGATTTTCGGAGAGATATAGTAACAGACCTTGGGCTTTTGGCTGTTCGCCTTTACCTTTTGACTGTGCAAGTACTTGGCGATGCTGAGGTTGAACCCCGGATAGTCCACTAGTATGACAAAGTCGGGCTGCCATTGGCGGATGTCCTGCTTTGACCGCTGCATGTTTCGCAGAATGGTGGGCAGGTGCCTGAGTACGGGAAAGAAGCCCATGTAGGCCAAGTCGCGGTAGTGGCGCACAAGTGTACCACCGACGGCCTTCATCTGGTCGCCGCCAATGAATCGGAACTCTGCCTGAAGGTCGCGCCGACTCAGGGCCATCATCAGATGCGAGGCATGGAGGTCGCCACTGGCCTCACCTGCTATCAGATAGTATCGCATAATATTCGGACTTCTGGAGGTCTCGTTCCTTCTAGATTATTCTTCCCAGGATGATTTCATCTGGTGCAACATTTCGTAGTGGGTCACGTCGATGTGCGTAGGGGTGATGGCGATGTATCCGTTCTGTAGTGCCCAGTTGTCAGTATCGGTGGCTTCTGGCTCGTCGTTCTGGTAGTGACCCACCATCCAGAAGTAGTCGTAGCCTCGGGGATGATGGCAGCGTGTCACCTCGTTGAGCCATGAGCCGTGAGCCATCCGGCAGACTTTCACACCCTTGAAACTGGAGGCTACGACCGCTGGGGAGTCTGTGGCCGTCGGGACTGGCGCATCGGCTGCGTTTTGCTCAATGAGGGGAAAGTTGATATTGAGACATACGCCCTGAGGCAGCCCTTCGCGCAGCACACGCTCGGTGAACTGCTCTATGTAGGGGCGCAGCGGCTCGAAGTCGGCATCTGCCCGATGGTCGCAGAGCGAGTAAGCCACTGAGGGGATATACTTCATGCAGCCTTCGAGGGTGACGCCCATCGTCCCGCTGTAATGGCTGTTTACGGAGCCGTTGTCACCATGGTTGATGCCGCCGATGACCATGTCAGGGCGGCGCGTGAGTATCTGCGAGAGTGCCATCTTCACACAGTCTACGGGCGTGCCGTTGCACGACCATATCTCCACGCCCGGCTCTTTGTGGCGCAGGGTGAGCAGCAGCGGCGTGGTGGCGGAGAACGCGCAGGAGAAGCCCGAGCGGGGACCCTCAGGGGCACACACCACGATGTCGGCAAAACGGCGCACCATGTCTACGAGACAGCGCAGACCTTTAGCCTCGTATCCGTCGTCGTTGGATATAAGAATCAGTTTTCTCATTTACGATTTGTTTCTATAGTTAAGTAACTATGCAATATTATCTGAAAATGGTGAAATTCACACTGCCGTAGCTGCGGTGCTCCACAAAATGCACATGCTGGGAGAAGTCATAATCCTTTCCATGCTCAAAAACAAACACACCGTCAGCTGCCAGAAGGCCATGACTGAAGACGAGGTCGGGAATTGTGGGAAGCTCCTTCAGCGCGTAGGGTGGGTCGGCAAAGATGAAGTCGAACTGCTGATGGCATTGGGAAATAAAACGGAACACATCTCCTCGCAGACACTGAACATTGAGGATGCCCAACTTTTCCACACACTGCTGAATAAACCTGTGGTGGTCACGGTCTTTCTCCACACTCACCACCTGGTTGCATCCCCGCGAGAGCAGCTCCAGGGTGATGCTTCCCGTACCGGCAAAGAGGTCGAGGGCTATGGCTCCGTCGAAGTCCAGGTAGCCGTTGAGCACGTTGAAGATGTTCTCCTTGGCAAAGTCGGTCGTAGGACGGGCTTTGAACGTGCGGGGAATGTCGAAATGGCGCCCCTTGTATTTTCCAGTGATAATCCTCATAATATTGCTGCAGACCCATTGACTTCTAACGACTTCTTTCAGCTTACCTCCCTTTTGCGTAGAGCGTCATCAGGTCGTAGGGCATGTCCTTAAAGGTTGTGACGGGATGGTTGCTGAAGTCGACAGCAGGATTTATCACGTAGACATTCTGCACGTAACGACGCAATTTAGCAAGCATAGTCTCACCTCCAGGAATGTCGCCCACGAGGTGCAGCTCGTCATGGTCAGGCTGCAACTGCAACTGCTTCCAGGCATAGAGAAGAAAGAAGAGGGCGTCGTCAGAACGGGCAGCCTCGAAGGAATTGCAGAACTTAAAGCGGTTGTGCCGGAAGGCAAACACCTCCATGCGCCGCTCATGGAAATAGACATAGAGCTTCTGCCGCCGACCAGTGAAGCTGCGCTGGTGCAGATGACGCCACACAGGTCCCATGATGGGTATTAGACGAACGTTGGGGAAATGGTCGTTAAGCACCAGCCTCAAGTCACGGTTCACGGAAAACACTGCCACAGCATTGAGGTCGGGCAGCACGTCATAGACAACAGCATCGTGGCTGCTGGCTGGGAATGCATAACCGTACATATCAGTCATGTCAGCCTCGTCGAATTGCTCTATGGGCACCATCATCACGTCGGTGTCAAGGGCAACCTTCGTTCTCACCAGCGGCCATGACTGTCCATTGTCAGAGGAGATGAGCTGTAAAAGGTCGTCAGTCTTGAAAGCCTCACGAAGGTTGGCGGCCATCGAAACGCCACTTTTCACTACGTATGGTTCGTAAATCACCTCCTGCCCTTTCTCAACAGAAAAAGACAGTGTGCCACGGCCGATACGGATGGTCAGTCTCGGACGGTCATTGTCTTGTTTCATCTGCTCTTCCATCTTCATTCTGATTTTATATCGATGATGACTGGGGCGTCTACTTCCTTGCGCCAAGCTTTCAACCATTCAAACCATTCCTTTGCACTATGAAAGCCAAATTCTTCGTTGTCAGAACAATATAATATCTTATAGCTCATAGTTTTTCCCTTGGGAGACACGACGAAAGCATAGTTGTCCTTATTGGCAGGTTCCTCGCTGACGATGTACTCACAGGGAATGAGTACTGCCAGTCCTACGGTCTCTCGCTTCCATTTCAGGGTGTCCGTAGAGGGATAGTCCGTGCCCCAACAAGCTCGGAGTCCCTTCTTATCGCTAAACTCCTCAGACCCCTTCACATTAATAACACCTGTGGAGAAACGATAGGGAGAGGCATCGCGGTTGAACATCACGTCTACGTCAGTATCACGATGCCCAGCATACTGTGTATATCGGAGTGTCATGTTAATTTGCGGCCTATGGTCTGAGGGCTGAGGTCTAAGGTCAGAGTTCTGAGGTATCGGTAGTTGCCAACCGCGGTCGAACACTTCGACGATGGTGCGGAGAGGGCCATAGCTGATAACTCGCTGTGTGCGGCTGCGTACGGGGTCAATCATAGTGGGTTGCTGACCGTCCCATCCCCGGAAGGCTCCGAGACCGAAGGTATTGCCCACCCAAAGCACGTCGTCACCATAACCCTGCTTCTTCTGTTCCTCACTCGTATAGAACTGAGTGTCTTGAAGTTCCAGCCGTTTCTTATACTTTCCATAGAGGTCTATCGTCTGCCGTTGGTCGAAATATATGCGTATGCCATTCAGCTCGCTCTCGAAGTCCACACCATGATGGTGCTGCAGGTTGTAGGAGTAGGCACAGTCGCCACGGGCGGTGATGGACTCTATGAAGTTGTTCTGCTTGTTTTTCTCCTTCACGTTCTTGTTTCCCATGACCATTTCGGCATAGACACGGGCAGGATATTGTCGATGCTCACCATCAGGCGAGAGCGTCACGGTGTAGTTCTTCTCCTCATTTGGCTTAAGGTCGGCCAAGAAGCACAGTTCGTCCGACACCTCATCCTGGTCGAGGTCGTCCAGCTGACAGGGTATCTCCGTGCCACCTTCGGTGACGAGTGCCGAGGACACAAAGCCAAACTTTTCCAAGTCGATGACGACAGGCTGGTCGCTGCGGGATGTTGACGAGGGATTCTTCACACTCACAGTGAGTACTGTCTGCGCTGCGCAAAACATGGAGCAACACAGTGTTATGGATAGGAAAAAGTGTCTCATAATACTCATGTTTTCCTACAAAAGTACTCAAATCACAGGAAAATGACATTTTTCTTTAAATATTTTAGGTTAAAATTTGGTTAATTCAAGCATTTTTAGTAATTTTGCACCGCAATTTAACAGAACTAAAACGAAATTAAACATAAAAGCCCAGTGCGTAAGATATATTTCATACTGTTTTCCCTCATGCTTGCCTGTGTTGGCTGCCAGTGGAATCTGAGCAAAACAGATGCCGAGAAAGGCAATGGTCGTATAGCCATAGAGCGCTATGACAGACTGGAGCATCACTTCCTCACGTCGGGCGACACCACTGTCCTTCAGCAGATGAAGACCGACTACCCTGTGCAGACCCAAACGCTCATAGAGAATGTGTTGCGACTAGGCCTCATGGACGAGCCAGATATCGACCACCGTTTTCTCGTTTTCTTCCAGGACAGCACCCTGCTGACCCTCATCGGCGATGTGGAAAAACAATACGTCGACATGAGCGACATTGAGGAACAGCTGACAGAGGCTTTCCAACGTCTGGAGGAGATGATTCCAACCTTACAGCTCCCCCAAGTGTACGCCCAGATAGGCTCGCTCGACCAAAGCATTGTGGTGGGCGAAGGACTGCTGGGTATATCGTTGGACAAATACTTAGGCACCAACTACCCCATCTACCTTCGATACGGTTATACAGACAAGCAAAGAGCCATGATGAATCGAGAATACATTGTTCCCGACTGTCTGGGATTCTACCTGTTAAGCCTCTATCCCTTCACCGACGATGCCCAGACCGACGAGCACATGGCAAAGATTCAATACGTAGTGAACAAGGTTATGGGTCGTAAGATTTTCACCAAGGACAATGTGAAAGGTGTGGAGCAATACATGAGCAGCAATCCCAAATTATCTATCAATGAATTGCTGATGGACAAATGATGCAGCCCACCCCATCTTCAAACCTAAAATCTCAATTCTTCAATATTCCAGCAGCTTCAACGACAACTGTCCTTTGAAGCTAATGATGGTCTCTACAAGGTAGCAACTGGCTTCGTCAGGGATGCACAATGTAGCATCGAAATGCACGCCTTGGTCGTCAACAAGCCTATATTGCATATTGCCCAGGATGGCCTGTTCAAGAAACGCCAGAGGCACCTCAACTTTATACATATCTTTCTTGAAGTCGCGCGAGAAAAGACATTTGGCTCCCTCGTAGAGGCTGATGTGGATGATGTTGTCGAAGTAGACGTTGTCTACGGCTACTCCCTCACTGTTGTAGCTGGTCTTGTTCACACGATAGCGCGTGGGGTTCACGGCAATATACCAATGGTAGCGCTGTCCGCCGTAGTTCACCACAGAGTCAATCTTCAGCACCTCAGTGAGGCTCAACACCTCCCCCGGTCTACGGGCGAAGGCCAGTGTATCGTCGGCCTCCTCGCTCTTCACCAGCTTTGTCACGTCACCACTCGGGTTACGGAACCAAAGTAGATGTTCAGTCTGCTTGACAATAGGATAGCGGTGCAAGCCCAGCTCCAGCGAGTCGCTGACAATGCGGAAGTGCGCGGGAAGGTCGCTGGGGTCAGGATAGTAGATGGTGTCGCCCTCAGCACGGAACACAACCTCCTCGGTCAGTTCCTCCTGCCAGACTCCTTGGAGCATGGCCTTGGCAGCCACATTTTCCTGTTCCTCTACCTCAGTAATGACTGATGCCTGAGGCTGACGCTGGCAAGAGACCAGCATCAGCAACAAGCATACTATGTAACTTTCAATCTTCAAATTTAATTCTTCAATCTACTTGCCAATGCAGTGATACTCAAACTCGTTCTCAGCCAGCTCGTCGGGATCGAAGATGTTGCGTCCGTCAATGACGAGGGGATTACGCATGGCTTTCTTGATGACTCCCCATGTGGGCAGACGGAACTCCTTCCACTCGGTGAGCAGCAGCATGGCATCAGCATCGAGCACGGCATCGTACATGTCGCGGCAATACTTCACCTTTTCGCCTACTCGGCGGCGGCACTCGTCCATAGCAATGGGGTCGTAGGCACGGATGGTACACCCGGCATCAAGCAGCTTGTCAATCATCACCAGAGCGGTAGACTCGCGCATGTCGTCGGTCTCAGGCTTGAACGAAAGGCCCCATAGTGCTATGGTCTTACCAGCAAGCTGTCCGTCAAGGGCTTTGTAGAGTTTGTCGAAGAGGATGCTCTTCTGCTTTTCGTTAACGCGCTCCACAGCCTTGAGCACCTCCATAGAATAGCCGTTCTGGTCGGCAGTCTTGATGAGGGCCTTCACGTCCTTGGGGAAGCACGAGCCGCCATAGCCGCAACCTGCATAGAGGAACTTACGTCCAATGCGGGTATCACTTCCAATGCCCGCACGCACCATGTTCACGTCAGCACCCACGCGCTCGCAGAGATTGGCAATGTCGTTCATGAACGAGATACGGGTGGCAAGCATCGAGTTGGCGGCATACTTCGTCATTTCGGCCGAAGGGATGTCCATGAAGATGACACGGAAGTTGTTAATCAGGAATGGCTTGTACAGACGGGTGAGCAACTTCTTGGCTTTCTCGCTGTCCACACCTACAACCACACGGTCAGGACTCATGAAGTCCTTAATGGCATTACCCTCCTTGAGAAACTCCGGGTTGGAGGCTACGTCGAAGGGAACGTCCACGCCACGCTTCGTCAGCTCCTCACTGATGGCGTCACGAACCTTACGGGCAGTGCCCACGGGAACGGTAGACTTCGTCACCACAACTATATATTTATTAATGTTCTGACCGATGGTACGAGCCACCTGCAGCACATACTTCAGATCGGCAGAGCCATCCTCGTCGGGAGGCGTACCTACAGCGGAGAAAACGATGTCCTGCTCGTTGAGCACTGTTGCCAGGTCGGTGCTGAATTTCAGTCGCCCAGCCTTCACATTCTTTTGTACCATCTCTTCCAGACCGGGTTCGTAGATGGGTATCTCGCCATTTTGCAAACGTTCTATTTTCTTTGCATCCACATCGATGCACGTCACGTTGACACCTGTCTCGGCAAAGCATGTGCCTGATACCAGTCCTACGTATCCTGTTCCTACAATTGCAATGTTCATCCTTTAATTAAAATACGATTTAAAATTATTTATTTACCATTAATTACTCAAATAACCACGCATCCTTTAATAAAGGCTGCACGAGGTCTTTCTCGCTCGTCGACACCAGCTTGGGGTCTATAGGCCATTCTATGGCCAGGTCGGGGTCGTTCCAGCGGATGCCCGCCTCGGTCTGAGGAGCATACACATTATCAACTTTATAAGTAAAGATGGCCTCGTCACTCATCACTAGAAAGCCATGCGCAAAGCCACGGGGGATATACAGTTGTCGTTTGTTCTCCTCGCTTAGTTCCACCATGACGTGCTTACCAAAGGTTGGCGAACTGCGACGAATGTCAACTGCCACGTCTAGCACTGTACCCTTGATGACACGCACCAGCTTAGCCTGAGAGAACTCACCCTTCTGGTAATGAAGACCGCGCAACACGCCATACGATGACTTCGACTCGTTGTCCTGTATGAAATTCACCAGACCAATATTCTCAGTGAATTCTTGCTGTTTCCAGGCTTCAAAGAAATAGCCTCTGGAGTCCTTAAACACCTTAGGTTCAATAACAAAAACGCCTTTAATGAAAGTATCGTTATAAATCATATCAAATGAATATGTTTGTTTTCACAGTGCAAAAGTAAGAAATAATGCTGACGTGACAAAGTAATTTCAGAAGATTAACAGATTGTAAGAGGCTATATCGCCGTTTTGTTGTACCTTTGCACCCAAATTGTGAAATAGGACATCATGCGAGTAAACACAGAGAACCAGCGTCAGGGCGACTACTCCCATTATGTGGTAGCCGAGCCTGCACCGCTATTGGAATTTCTCCTGGCCAATGCCGGGCAGAGCCGCTCGAAGGTGAAAGCTACCCTTCAGGGACGCGGCATCAAGGTGAACGGCAAGACCGTCACGCAGTTTGACTTCCCCCTCGAGCCAGGCATGAAGGTGGCCGTGTCGCGCTCCAAGCGCAATCAGCAAGGCTTCAAGAGCCGCTACGTGAAGATTGTCTACGAAGACCGCTGGCTCATCGTCGTTGAGAAGCGTGAGGGCATCCTCTCGATGGCTGCAGGACACTCGACACTGAATGTGAAGTCGGTGCTCGACGACTATTTCCACAAAAGCCGCCAGAAGTGCACAGCCCATGTCGTCCATCGTCTCGACCGTGACACCAGCGGACTCATGGTCTATGCCAAGGACATGGAGACGGAACAGATACTGGAACACAACTGGCACCAGCTGGTCTACGACCGCCGCTACGTGGCCGTGCTGAGCGGAGAGATGGAGGACGACGAGGGTACGATAGAGAACTGGCTGAAGGACAACAAGGCCTACATCACCTACTCCTCGCCCATCGATAATGGCGGCAAGCTGGCCATCAGCCACTTCCACGTCCTTGACCGCACGACGGAGCACTCGCTCGTGGAGTTTCGCCTGGAGACGGGCCGCAAGAACCAAATCCGTGTGCATGCTGCCGACATGGGCCATCCTGTCTGTGGGGACACGAAATACGGAAATGGCGATGACCCGCTTCACAGGCTCTGCCTACACGCCTGGCTGCTCTGCTTCACCCATCCCATCACTAACGAGCGGCTGGAGTTCGAGACTCCAGTACCTACGCCGTTCCGGATGATCTTCAAGCATTGACGATAGATATGGACTTCAGACCTCAGACTTCAGACATTAGACATTAGACCTCAGACTTCAGATTACAGACAATATGAATAACTGGATGTATTACGTGGCAGCCCTTGTGGTCATCGTTTTGGCGGCATGGGTCATCAAGAAGGTGACGAGCTGCATCGTCAAGACCGTGGCCATGGTGGTCATCGTGGCAGTCATCGCCTACATTTACTTTTATGTATTAAACGTTAATTGAAAATAAAATGATGAAATCATTGAAGCAATGGCTGCCCGACGTGCTGGCAGTACTGTTTTTCGCCATTCTGGCGTTTGCCTATTTCTATCCCGCCGACGTTGAGGACCGCGTGCTCAACCAAGGCGACATCTCAGCCGGCATAGGCTCCGGTCAGGAACAGAGTGAATACCTGAAGAAGACCGGCGAGCGCACCCGCTGGACCAATTCGCTGTTCTCGGGTATGCCTACCTACCAGATGGCCCCTTCGTACAGCAGCACCAACACGCTCTCCGCCGTGGAGAATGCCTACCACCTGTGGTTGCCCGACAACGTGTGGTACGTCTTTGTCTACCTGCTGGGCTTCTACATTCTACTGCGTGCCTTCAACTTCCGTCAGTACCTGGCGGCACTTGGCTCCGTGCTATGGGCTTTTAGCACTTATTTCCTCATCATCATCGCTGCCGGACACCTTTGGAAGGTGATGGCACTGGCCTATCTGCCACCGATGATTGCGGGCATCGTGCTCGCCTTCCGGGGGAAATACCTGTGGGGACTCATCGTCACGGCACTCTTCGGAGCACTGGAGATACACGCCAACCACCTGCAGATGACCTATTATTATATGTTCATCATCTTTTTTATGGTGCTGGCATTCATCATTGACTCCATAGTAGGCAACGCTTCCAAGCATTGCAGCGATGAGGGGAATGTAACACTTGGAAGCGGCGGTGCGAAGCATTTGGCCAAGGCACTGGGAGCATGTGTAGTAGGTGCCCTGCTTGCCGTTCTCATCAACGGCTCGAACCTCTACCACACATGGCAATACTCCAAGGAGACGATGCGCGGAAAGAGCGAGCTGGTGAAAGCGAACTCGGCCGACCAGACGAGCAGCGGACTGGAGCGTTCATATATCACCGACTACAGCTATGGCATCGGCGAGACGTGGACATTGCTCATTCCCAATGCCAAGGGCGGTACTTCGACACGCGCCTTGGGCGAAAACGAGAGCGTGAAGGAAGAGGGTGCCAAGCACTCGTTCAACGTGGGTGGCGGACAGGTCATCCCCTACAACTATTTCTTCAGCCAGATGCCGCAGTACTGGGAGGAGAGCATGGAGCCAGGCAGTAACGGCACGATGGGGCCCGTCTATGTGGGAGCCTTCGTGATGTTCCTCTTCGTGCTGGGACTGTTCATCGTGCGTGGCCCGCTGAAGTGGTGCCTACTGATAGTTACCGTGCTGAGCATCATGCTTGCCTGGGGAAAGAACTTCATGGGCCTGACCGACTTCTTCATCGACTACATCCCGATGTACGCTAAGTTCCGCGCCGTAGAGTCTATCCTTGTCATCGCAGAGTTCACCATTCCTTTGCTGGCCATGCTGGCTTTGAGAGAGTGGACCCACCCCCAACCCCTCCCTTCAGGGAGGGGAGTGGATACTTCCAGCAAAGCAAAAGACACCTCCAAAGGTAACCACGCCCCTTCCTCAAGGGAGGGGATGGGGGTGGGTCTTGCCTACCTGTTAACCGCTGGCTTCTGCCTTCTCTTCGCCCTCCTGCCCAGCGTGTTCTTCGACTTCTACACCAATGCCGAGTATACCTATTTCAGTCAGATACTGCCGCCGGGAGACGTCAGCACGTTCATGGAGAGCCTGAGCCGTGCACGCCAGAGCGTGTTCACTGCCGACTGCTGGCGCTCGTTCGGCATCATCACCATCGGTGCCGTGCTGCTTATGCTCTACCGTGCCAAGAAGCTGAAGGCCATACCTCTGGTGGCCCTGCTCGTCGTGCTCTGCCTCGTTGACCTGTGGCAGGTGAACAAACGCTACCTTAACGACGCGATGTTCAAGCCCCGTAAGGAGCGTCAGCAGATTCGTCCGCTGACTCCTGCCGACCAGCAGATACTTGCCGACCCGACACTCTACTACCGCGTGCTGAACCTCAACGGTAATCTGTTCAACGAGAACGAGACATCGTACTACCACAAGAGCATCGGCGGCTATCACGCTGCCAAGCTGCGCCGCTACCAGGAGCTTATCGAGTCCTACATCAGCCCGCAGCAACAAGCCGTTCGACAGGCTATCAGCGACACCAACGGTGACCTCTCGCAGGTGAACGGAGACAGCCTTTGGAACGTGCTCAACATGCTCAATGCAAAGTACTTCCTACTGGCTAATACCCAGGAACCGGAGAAGAGCTTCCAAGTGCAGAACCCCTACCATATAGGCAACGCATGGTTCGTAGACAAAGTGAGCTATGTGGACAATGCCAACCAAGAGCTTGACGGTCTCAAGGATGCTGACCTACGCCATACAGCCGTAGCCGACAAGCAGTTCCAGGCGGTGCTTGGAGAAGCAGCCGTTCAGGACTCTACTTCCATCGTAGAGCTGACGAACTACGAGCCTAACGAGCTGAAATACACCGTGAAGAGCAATCAGGGTGGTGTCCTCGTCTTCTCTGAGATCTTCTATCCAGGATGGGAGGCTACCGTCGATGGTCAGCCTGTAGAACTGGGCCGCGTGGACTACGTGCTGCGCGCCCTACGCCTAGAGCCAGGCCAACATGAGGTCACACTGAGCTTCTTCCCCAAGACTCTCGATACCACCGAGACACTGGCTTACGTGGCACTCGCCATCCTGGCACTCCTCGTCATCGTGCTCATCGTCATGGGCTTTATAAGAAAACCCGGCAAAGTGAAGAGTGAAAAGTGAAGAATTTGCTGCCGCAATTGTAACAAATCGAAAATCCGTAAATCGAAAATCTCATTATGGAAGTTATACAAAGTTTCACTATCGACCACACGCATCTGAAGCCCGGCATCTACGTCTCACGTGAGGATAAGGGTTTTACTACTTTTGACCTGCGTATCACTGAACCTAATAAGGAACCCGCCGTAGCTCCTGCCGCCATTCATAGCCTGGAGCACCTCATGGCCACTTGGTTCCGCAACTCGGAGGTGAAGGACGACGTGGTGTACGTAGGCCCCATGGGCTGCCTTACGGGCATGTATATCATCATGACGGGGACGTACACCGTAGAGGACATGCGTCGTCTGACCATCGAGTGCCTCCGGTGGATTCTCACTCAGAAGGAGGTTCCCGCCACACGTCCGGAAGCCTGCGGCAATTACCTGCTTCACGACCTCCCGATGTGTAAGTGGGAGAGTGCCCGCTACCTCGACCGTCTGTTGAACGATTTCCATAGTGAGTACACCAAGCTCCAGATTACCCTCGACGACGGCAGGACTTTTGCCGACGCATAGGCCGTTCTTTCTATGAGAAAAAGCCGTTCTTTCTATGAGAAAAGGTAGTTTTTTCTCCGACGGTCGTGCCCCTGCTGGGGCATCGGGCTAGCACAGGGCCTGCACCTACGCCAATCAGACGGCCTTGTAAAGGGAAAGGATCCCGTTCAAATAAAGGGATTCAGGCGTTTCATTTTCAAGTTACTTCAGTTACTTCAGTTCTTCAGTTAGTATCAAAGGGGTATCAATCCTTCAATATTAATATATAATTAATGATTATCCGCAATCACGTGATAGCGCCCCGAAGGGGCAATAAGCTACAAGCCCAGGGCAACGCCCTGGGTAAAGAGAAGCATAGTCAACGCCCTGAAAGGGCAAAAGCCTTAACAGGAAGCAATGCTTTTGCCCTTTCAGGGCGAGCATCACCGACTCTCCATATCCAGGGCGATGCCCTGGGCTGTTAGCTTGTTGGCCTTTCTTGCTCCGTTGCTCTACGCAAGCGTCCCCTTGGGCCGAGCGCAGGCCGTCTATCAGGTACATGCGGATAATCATTTGTAATTATATATAACTTATTTATTATTAGATAGTTATATTTATTATGAAGAAGAATACAGGAATTGAATACCCCCAAAAACTAACTGAAGTAACTGAAGAACTGAAGAAACTACGATGCGGAATTAGTCAAGCTAAATTCCCTACAGCTGGCGGACGAGACAATTTATGGACATAATTATCGCTAAAGAACAGAATGGAAGAGACCATCAAGATACCGCAGGAGTTTAACACGTTCTACCTGAAGGACGTGTCGTTTGTGAACCTGATGACACGGCGCATATTCAATGTGCTCATCGTGGCCAATCCTTACGATGCCTTCATGCTCGAGGATGACGGCCGGGTGGATGAAAAGGTGTTCGACGAATATACAGAGCTGGGGATGCGCTACCCGCCGTCGTTCACACAGGTGTCCACCACCGAGGAGGCCCAGCGTGTGCTCGACACGACGAACATCGACCTCGTCATCTGTATGCCTGGTAATGCGGATAACGACGCGTTCACCGTTGCCCGTGAGGTGAAGTCTATCAAGCCCTCGGTGCCCTGCGTGGTGCTCACGCCCTTCTCCCACGGTATCACCCGCCGCATGCAGGACGAGGACATGTCTATCTTCGACTACATCTTCTGCTGGCTGGGCAACACCAACCTCATCCTCTCCATCATCAAGCTCATCGAGGACAGGATGAACATCGAGCACGACATTGCTGAGGCCGGCGTGCAGATGATTCTGCTCGTGGAGGACAACATCCGTTTCTACTCCTCCATGCTGCCCAACCTCTACAATTATATATTAGCACAGTCGAAACGCTTCTCGACCGAGGCCCTCAACCCCCATGCCGCCGCCCAGCGCAAACGCGGACGTCCAAAGGTGGTGCTGGCCACCAGCTACGAGGAGGCGATGCAGATTTACGAGAAGTATCACAACAACACGCTGGGTGTCATCAGCGACACGCGCTTCCCCATCGAAGCCTTGCAAGGCCGTCTGCACGAAGTAGAGGAAGGCGATGCCGAGGCAGGATTGAAACTATTACGTGAGATAAGGCGTAGGGATGAATACGTGCCCCTCATCCTGACCAGTTCGGAGAGCGTGAACCGTCTGAGGGCACATGCCGAGGGCTTCCACTTCGTCGATAAGAACTCAAAGAAGATGAACGTCGACCTGCGCCATCTCTTGGAGGAGCACATGGGCTTCGGCGACTTCATCTTCCGTGACCCTGTGACGAAGGAGGAGGTGATGCGCATCACGTCGCTCAAAGACCTACAGGACAATATCTTCAAGATTCCCCACGACTCGCTCATGCGTCATCTGCGCCGTAACCATATCAGTCGCTGGCTGACGGCACGTGCCATCTTCCCCGTGTCGGCGTTTCTCAAGCAGGTGACGTGGCATAAAGTGCCCGATGTTGATGCCCACCGCAAAATCATACTGGAGGCTATCGTACAGTACCGACGGTTGAAGAACATTGGCATCGTGGCTGTTTTCGACCGTCTGAAATACGACCGTTACGCCCACTTCGCCCGTATCGGTGAGGGTTCGCTGGGAGGCAAGGGCCGTGGCCTAGCCTTCCTTGATAACATCATCAAGCGCCACCAGGAACTGAACCAGTTTGAGAACGCCACAGTGCAGATTCCGAAGACGGTGGTGCTCTGTACAGACTTCTTCGACCAGTTCATGGACGACAACAACCTCTGGTCGATAGCTCTCAGCGATGCTCCTGACGAGGTTATCCTTCAGCACTTCCTCAAGGCACAGCTGCCCGATGCGCTCATTGCCGACTTCTTTACTTTCTTCGATGCCGTAAAGAGTCCTATTGCCGTGCGCTCGTCATCGCTTCTCGAAGACTCTCACTACCAGCCCTTCGCCGGCATCTACGCCACCTACATGATTCCCTATCTCGACGACCAGTACGAGATGCTACGCCAGCTGGCCTGTGCCATCAAGGCCGTCTATGCCTCAGTCTATTACCGCGACTCGAAGGCCTACATGACTGCCACACAAAACGTCATCGACCAGGAGAAGATGGCAGTCATCCTGCAGGAAGTGGTTGGCCAGCAGTATGGCGACCTCTACTATCCGACATTCTCTGGTGTGCTACGTTCGTTGAACTACTATCCCATCGGCGATGAGAAGGCTGAAGAAGGCATTGCTTCGCTGGCACTCGGACTGGGTAAGTATATCGTCGACGGCGGTCAGACGCTCCGTGTCTCGCCTTATCATCCCCACCAAGTGCTGCAGATGAGCGAAATGGAGACGGCACTTACCGAGACGCAGACGAGGTTCTATGCACTTGAAACAAAACCCACCCCCAGCCCCTCCCAAGGGGAGGGGAGCCAGGATAGCAAAAGTAATCAATCCCCCCTCCCCTCGGGAGGGGTCGGGGGTGGGTTGTATTGGTCTGTCGATGACGGCTTCAACATCAAGAACCTGCGGGTTAAGCAGGCCGACAAGGACGGTTCACTGAACTACATCGCCTCGACCTACGACCCCGTCGATGGCATCATCCGCGACGGCATCTACGAGGGTGGTCGTAAGGTCATCTCCTTCTGCGGCGTACTCCAACAAGGAGTGTTCCCCTTGCCTGAGCTGTTGCAGCTGTCACAGAAATTCGGTGCCGATGAAATGCGTCGACCGGTGGAGATAGAGCTGGCCTGTAACATCCGTAATGGCATGTTGGACTTCTACCTCCTGCAGATTCGCCCCATCGTCGACTCGAAACAGGTACTGGAGGAAGACCTTCAGAAGATACCTGACGAGGACTGCCTGTTGCGCTCGCACAACAGTCTTGGTCATGGCATCTCAGAGGATGTGTATGACGTAGTGTATGTAAAGACCGATGACAACTTTACTGCAGCCAATAACCCGCAGATAGCCACGGAGATAGAACACTTTAACCGCAAGTTCCTTGAAGGAAGGAACACCCCTCCATCAGAGGGGCAAGGAGGAGGTTCCTACATCCTCGTCGGTCCTGGTCGTTGGGGGTCGAGCGACTACTGGCTGGGCATCCCCGTAAAGTGGCCTCATATCTCCGCTGCCCGTGTCATCGTGGAGACAGGACTGAAGAACTACCACGTAGACCCCTCGCAGGGCACCCATTTCTTCCAGAACCTCACCTCCTTCGGCGTGGGCTACTTCACCATCAACACCTACACCGGCGATGGTATCTTCCGCAAGGAACTGCTCGACCAGATGCCCGCCATTGAGGAGACGGAGTATGTTCGCCACGTACGTTTCGATCACCCGCTGAAGATTATGATGGACGGCAAAAAACAGGAGGGCGTGGTGCTCTTCAAGTAGATATCTGGGAACGCGGGCGTCCACCGCCCGCACCCCAAAAGCCGACGAGTAGCTTAGATTTGTGACATATTAATATTTTTTGGGGAAAGATTTTTCCCCATGTCGTAAAATAGTACTATTTTTGTCGCTGCAAATACTATAATTAACTTATATTCATTAAAAACAAACATCCAGACTATGGCAAAAATTGTAACATTGGGCGAAATCATGCTTCGCCTGTCGCCTCAGGGCAACGACCGTTTCATCCAGAGTGAGAGTTTCCGCATCATCCCCGGCGGTGGCGAGGCCAACGTAGCTATCAGCGTGGCCAACTATGGCCATGAGGCATATTTCGTTTCCAAGCTGCCCAAGCACGAGATAGGTCAGATTGCCGTCAACGCCCTGCGCCGTTTTGGCGTGAACACGCAATTCGTGGCACGTGGCGGAGACCGTATCGGTCTGTACTATGCTGAGACGGGAGCCTCCATGCGTCCCTCAAAGGTCATCTACGACCGCGCACACAGCTCCATTGCCGAGGCCGACCCCTCGGACTTCGATTTCGATGCTGTCATGGAGGGTGCTCAGTGGTTCCATTGGAGCGGTATCACGCCCGCCATTTCTGACAAGGCTGCCGAGCTGACACGTCTGGCCTGTGAGGCTGCCAAGCGCCACGGTGTCACCGTCAGCGTTGACTTGAACTTCCGCAAGAAGCTGTGGACCAGCGAGAAAGCTATCAGCATCATGCGCCCGCTGATGAAGTACGTCGACGTGTGCATCGGCAACGAGGAGGATGCAGAACTTTGCCTTGGCTTCAAGCCTGAGGCTGACGTGGAAGGTGGCAAGACAGATGCAGCCGGCTACGAGGGCATCTTCAAGCAGATGATGAAGGAGTTTGGCTTTAAGTATGTCGTATCGACGCTTCGTGAGAGCTACAGTGCCACGTTCAACGGCTGGAAGGCCCTTATCTACGACGGCAAGGAGTTCTACCAGAGCAAGCGCTACGAAATCAATCCTATCATCGACCGTGTAGGTGGTGGTGACTCGTTCTCCGGCGGTCTCATCCACGGTCTGCTGACCAAGCCGACACAGGGCGAGGCCCTGGAGTTCGCCGTTG
>JAEEGL016753249.1_pt1 | contig 18486 bp, 13 predicted proteins | sample 9134231 | NCBI WGS metagenome assembly JAEEGL01 (sample SAMN16246548, study PRJNA631951) | gut metagenome | biome: gut microbiome; feature: rumen; material: fiber-attached | host: Bos | place: Iran: Karaj | collected 2018-10 | reverse complement strand
GGCGGCTACTACTATGTCGACAAGACGCCGCTGGTCAAGCATCTTCTGGACAGCGGCAGCAAGGTCACGCTCTATGCTCGCCCGCGCCGCTTCGGCAAGTCGCTGAACCTCTCGATGCTCGACTGCTTCTTCAACATCGACGGACGCGGCAAGGGCCTTTTCGAGGGTACCGCCATCATGGAAGCCGGCAAGGACTACACCGACGAGATGGGGAAGTACCCCGTCGTGAAGTTGACGCTCAAGGATATGAAATGCCACTCGTTTGAAGAGGCCGCCTTGAGTTTCCGGGACATTATCCAGGATGCCTGGAGAGCGCATCTCTACCTGGGGCAAAGCAGCCAACTGGTGGAGGAAGACCACCAACTGGCAAAGGGTTTCCTCACGGATAACAAGACCCCCGGGGAATACGCCCGTTCCATCAAGCAGCTTACCCGTCTGCTTCATCTCCACCACGGTGCCCCGGCGATTGTCCTGATCGACGAATACGACGTGCCGCTGGAGGCAGGATACACCGGCGGCTACTACAACGAGATACTCGCGCTCATACGCGCACTCATGAGCACTTCCTGCAAGGACAATCCGCACTTGCGCCTGGCCGTCCACACAGGATGCCTCCGCATCGCCCGCGAGAGCATCTACACCGGCTTCAACAACCCCTCCATCAACACCATCCTCTCCATGGACGCCAGCGACTGCTTCGGCTTCACCGACGCCGAAGTCCAGACGATGCTTGCATACTACGGCATCGGGGAAATGATGCCGAAGGTGCGCGAATGGTACGATGGATATCGCTTTGGCGAAACCGAGATCTACAACCCGTGGAGCCTGCTGCAGTTCACCTATGCGGCACTTGCCAATCCCGCCTCCACACAGGACGCCTTCGCGCCCTATTGGATGAACACCTCCGGCAACGACCTCCTGGTGGAATTGATCCGCAAGAGCGTCTCCGCCGGCCCCGACCGCAACGACATTGAACGGCTGCTTGACGACGGGGAGATCACCCGCACCGTCAACGAGAACGTCAACTACGCCTCCCTTCAGACCGAACCCGACGCCCTCTGGAACCTGCTCCTCTTCACCGGCTACGTCAAGCCCATGGAACGCCCCAGCCAACTCCGGAACGGCAACCGCGTCCCGCTGAAACTGGTGAACCTGGAGGTCAAGCTCATCCTGCGCCAGAAGGTCGAGGTCTGGTATCAGCAATTGTACCGCAGCGGACGCCAGGCCCCGCTCGTCGCCGCGCTGCAGCAGGGTAAACCAGAAAATGCGGAAGCCATCTTCGACCGGCTGCTGCGCATGACGGTCTCCTACCACGACCGCCACGAGAATTTCTACCACGGATACTTGCTCGGACTGCTCTCCGGCGCCGCCGCCCACGAATGCCTCTCCAACCGCGAAACCGGCGACGGACGCGCCGACATCCAGTTCATGGCACTTGACCATTCCGTTGCCACCGTCATCGAAGTCAAAGTCGCTGCCGACGCCTCCCCGGAAGCCATGCAAAAGGCGGCTGAGAAGGCCCTCGGCCAGGCGCTACGCCTCGACTATGCCCACGAACTGCTCCTCAGTGGCTATCAACAGGTACACGTCTACGGCATCGCCTGCTTCGCCAAACGCTGCCGGATCCTCATGGCGCAGGAAAAACAATAACTTGATATAGTTATGGATCTTGACAGTTTGACGCAGAGGGCAAAAGATAATACGACAACTCAACCCAATATTTCAAAGAACATGGATGACATAATAAAAAGCAACGAAAAAGATGACGACTGGTCTTTGGTGATTCGCCCCCAGAATAGCCTGTTTTCAATTGACTTTCGGGAAATATGGCGATACCGCGACTTGTGCGCCATGCTTATAAAACGCGATATCGTGACGATGTACAAGCAGACCGTCCTCGGGCCGCTTTGGTTCTTCATCCAACCGCTAATGACGACCGCGATGTACATGGTCGTTTTCGGCGGCATCGCCAAAATCCCGACGGACGGCATTCCGCAGCCGCTGTTCTATCTTGCAGGCATCTGCATGTGGCAGTACTTTGCCGACTGCCTGAATAAGACGAGCAATACATTCAGAGCCAACGCCGCCCTTTTCTCGAAAGTCTATTTCCCCCGCCTGGTGGTTCCTATCTCCAATGTTGTCAGTAATTTGATAAAATTCGCAATCCAGTTTGCGCTTTTTGTCGTTGTCTATCTGTATTTTGTGTTTTGTTCGGGCTCTCTTGTGCGCCCCAACATGTATGCGCTTATGCTGCCTGTCCTGGTCGCAATGCTTGCAGGTCTCGCCCTGGGTTTCGGCATAATCTTCAGCTCGTTCACTACGAAATACAGGGATTTATCATTTCTCCTTTCATTCTTTGTCCATCTTTGGATGTACGCGACCCCAGTCATTTATCCAGTCAGCACCATTTCCAATCCCAAAATCAAGCTGATGATGCAGATCAACCCTTTGACAGGTATTCTCGAGGCCTTCAAATACGGAATTCTCGGTGCTGGGACGTTCTCATGGGGAGCTTTGGCGTATTCAGCTGGATTCATCTGCATTCTGCTTGCGCTGGGCATCGTCGTATTCAACCGTGTCCAGCGCTCGTTCATTGATACGGTATAAGGTGCATTTGTCATGATCGCAATTGAGTTCAACAACGTTTCCAAGCAATATCGCCTAGGGCTGGTTTCGACAGGGACATTGGCCCACGATCTCAACCGTTTCTGGCAGACGAAAATCCTGCGCCGCGAAGACCCTTACCTGAAAATCGGCGAGACAAACGACCGAACCTCCAAGGGGGCCAGCGAGTATGTATGGGCCTTGCGGGACATCGATTTCAAAGTGGAGCAAGGCGATGTCGTCGGCATCATCGGACGCAACGGCGCAGGGAAATCAACGCTCCTAAAACTTCTTTCGCGCGTGACGGCACCGACCACGGGGACGATTCGCGCACGTGGGCGCATTGCTTCGCTTCTGGAGGTCGGCACGGGCTTCCATCCCGAGATGACCGGACGCGAGAACATCTACATGAACGGCTCCATTATGGGAATGCGCAAGGCAGAGATAGACAAGAAGCTGGATGAAATTGTCGATTTCAGCGGCTGTGAACGCTACATTGACACGCCCGTCAAGCGCTACTCCAGCGGCATGAAGGTGCGTTTGGGTTTTGCCATCGCAGCACATCTCGAACCTGACATCCTCGTCGTTGATGAAGTCCTTGCTGTCGGTGACGCCGAATTCCAGAAAAAGGCCATCGGCAAGATGCAGGATGTCGCCCAGGGTAGCGGACGAACAGTTCTGTTTGTCAGTCACAATATGCGATCGGTAAGAAATCTTTGTATCACTTCCGTTGTCTTGGACAATGGCCGCATTGCATTTCGGGGAGATGTAGATTCTGGCATCTCCTACTATATGCAGTCCTCCACACTCTCTGGTGGAGATTTGGATATACAAAAACTGCCCAGAAGCGCAAAGTGTACTGGAGTAGTTCGTTTCACTGACATCCGCTTTCTGAATGCTAAAGGTGAGGAGGAAGAACCTCATTGTGGGAAAACGATGGTCGCTCGAATTTCCTACACGGCATCAAAAGACTGTGAGCATTGCTCCATGTCAGTTGGTATCAGTGACTTGTACGGCGGCAGGATTTTTTCTATCCCAACTCTTGTCACAATGGAGCATTTTTCCATCATCAAAGGTAAGCATGAGGTGGATCTTGTGCTTCCAAAGTTGACACTATCCCCTGGAGAGTATTTGTTCGGTGTGCATTGCATGGCAGATGGTAGTTTGGCTGACTGGATTGAATATGCCACAAAGTTCAATGTCCTTGATGATGATTTCTATGGCACGGGGCGAATGATCGGATCTCATTTGGCTGGGAAGGTGGTTCTTTGCGAACATAGCTGGAAGTTTCGATGAGTAATGAAGATACTCCCTTTAGGAGGACTTTAACGAATGAGCAAACAACATTACTACACCGATGAAAAGAATACACAAATCGTAATTGCATTGTTGAAAGCACATGGGATTCGCAAAGTTATTGCGAATCCTGGTGTACGCAATATATCATTTGTTGGCAGTGTTCAGAATGACCCGTGGTTTGAAGTCTATTCGGGTGTTGATGAACGACATTCTGCCTATATGGCTGTAGGGATGGCGGCAGAATGTGGCGAGCCTGTAGTTTTGAGTTGTACTCAGGCAACGGCAAGTCGCAACTATTTGCCAGCAATGACAGAAGCGTTTTATCGAAAAATACCAGTTTTAGCCATAACTTCCATGGTGGATGAACGAAGAAACGGGCAGTTGCATCCCCAGACAATTGATTTGTTGACTCCACCAAGCGATGCCTATCGTCGTTCTTTTCTTTGCAGATCAGTAAAAACAGACGCTGATGTTCATGACTGCGAGAGAATTATCAATGAGGCAATTCTTGAGTTGACGCGTTTTGGAGGTGGCCCAGTCAATATCAATTTGGTCACATCAATGACCAATGGCTTCCATACGATACAGTTGCCGATTGTTCGAAAAATCTGTAGATGGGAAATTGATAGTGACAAGAGCAGATTTCCGCAAATCAAGCCAGGCACCAAAATAGCATTTGTTTTAGGCTCAAGAAGAATGCCACGTGAAAAGATTCGTTACGAACAAGAGAAAGCCTCTGTTGAGTCCTTTATCAATATGTATGACGCGGTCGTGTTGACCGATAGAACCAGTGAATATGATGGTAAAAACAGAGTTGACGCAGATTTACTGTTTCGCCAGGAAGGTTTGTTTAAGAATCCTGACTATTCAAGTTTACGTCCGGATTTGATTATCCATATTGGTGAAACAAGCGGGGCCTATACTCCCATGCAATGCCTTTCGTGGGCTCCAGTCTGGCGTGTTTCGGAAGATGGAGAACTTCGCGACCCAAACTCTCGGCTTGAACATGTATTTACAATGACATGGAGTGAATTTTGCGATGTTTTTTCCTCAAAAGCAGAGAAGCCCGTAGATATTGGATACGCAGCAGCATGGCTAAACGCTGACCGTAAACTTCGTTCAATAATACCAGAACTTCCATTTTCTCATGCTTGGATTGCGCAGCGGATGCATTTGATGTTACCCGTAGGGTGCCGTCTTCATTTGGGAATTTACAACGCGTTAAAAATGTGGGATTGTTTCCCAATAGACAAATCCATTCGTGCTTCATCCAATGTTGGTGGTTTTGGAATTGACGGTTGTGTGTCAACATTGATTGGAGCATCCTTGGCATCACCAGAAAAACTGTGCATTGGCGTTGTTGGCGATTTGGCCTTCTTTTACGATCTAAATGCACTTGGCAATCGTCACATCGGCAAGAATATTCGTATTGTTCTGGTCAATAATGGGACTGGAGCAGAGTTCAATATTTATCACAATCCAGGAATGCAATTCGGGGAACAAGTGAATGATTACATCGCTGCGGGAGGACATAATGGGAATCAGTCACGGCAATTGGTTCGACATCTGGCAGAAGATCTCGGCTTTCAATATCTTGCGGCTGAAGACAAGGAAAAGTTTGATGATGTTATATTACAATTTTTGAATTTTGATTGCGAACACCCAGTTCTACTTGAATGTTTTACAACGCCACAGGATGAATCCGATGCGCAATATATATTGGATCATTTGGTTGCCTCTACGGTTCAAAAATCAAAACAGACAAATCTTATTGAGGTAGCAAAAGCCGTAGTGCCGCAACGTGTTAAGAGAGCCTTGAAGGAGTTGTTGCGGCATGGCTAAAGTCTTGCTTTTAGGCGGAACTGGAGCAATCGGCGTCTATTTACAAGACGAACTTGTAAATCTTGGGCACGTTGTCGTTGTGACAAGCCGCATCAATCGCGAGTCGGGCGCGGTCCGTTTTGTACAAGGCAATGCTAAGAATATAGCTTTTCTTTGTAAATTATTGAATGAAGAGCACCCTGATGTTATTATTGACTTCATGAAATATGGAACCGTTGAGTTCCCTGTATTTCGTGATATTTTTCTGAAAAATGCCCAACAATATGTCTTTTTATCGTCATACAGGGTTTTTGCAAATGAGAAACCTTTAGTGGAGACTTCTGCCAGATTACTTGAAACTTGTGATAATCTCGAGTATTTGATGACCGATGAATATGCCTTGTTTAAGGCTCGCGAGGAAGACGCGCTTCGCAATTCAAAAATGCAGAATTGGACAATTGTCCGACCTTCAATAACATACTCAAAAGAGCGTTTTCAATTTGGCTGTTTGGAAGCAGATACAGTTTGTTTCAGGGCGTTACGCGGGCTTCCTGTTGTCATCCCAAAAGAGATGCTGGATATACAGGCCACGTTAACCTGGGGAAAAGATGTTGCAGTGATGATTAGCCGATTAGTGCTAAACCCCATGGCGTTTGGAGAGGATTTCAATGTCGCGACAAGTGAAACCCATTCATGGCGTGAAATTGCGGCGATTTACCAAGATGTGTTAGGCATGAGAGTAGTGGAGGTTCCGCTGGATTGGTATTGCCAGTTGTGTAATCGTTATCAGGTATATTATGATAGAATGGTGGATCGTGTTGTGGACAACAGAAAGGTGCTTGCTGCAACAAGTATGTCGCAAACTGATCTTGCACCTCTATCGGTCGCACTGAGAGAGGAGTTGAACAGATTCAAAATTTGTCCAATCTATAAACAGGTGAATGTGCGCCAAAACGCACTAATGGATCGTGTGTGTGGGAGTAGAATGCCAATGTCAAATTTGTCTTTTAAGGACCGTGTTCGTTATTTCCGCACGAGATATCCTATTGTCAATTCGATAATGGGCAAGTTTGGCTTTAAAGCCTTTGCATAATTGCTTAATTTCTTTATAATTCTCAAAGTTAAAGAGGAGCAAGAAAACGTTATAGTTTCAATATTAGGCTTTTCGCTTGTGATTGTGCGTCTTTATCTTTTGGGGCAAATACGAATTACACACGGAGAAGTCATCCCTCAATGAACGTCTTGCTTGATATTGCTAGTCTCGTCAATCGGGGCGACTGGCTGATGTTTGAGGCGATGCTTGAACAGGTTAGGACAAGGTGCCCTATGGCTAAGGTCGGAGTGCCGGAGCCTGTCTACAATTTGAACCCATGCGTTTATGCGTCGAAAGGTGTTGTTCCAGTAATAAACCCGATGGGCAAAAGTGAATGGGGTAGGAAGATACTGACGAAGTTTGGCGCTTTTATTCTTCGCCGTCGCCGTCCGTTGTTCTCAGAGGAAATAGACCTTGTATTGTTCTCACCAGGATTCCGCTTCTCAGACCAGTTTGAAGTTCCTTCGGAACGATACCTCACATCGGAGCGAAGATGGTTTGAGAGTTTCCGTAAACCAGGACATCGGTTCTTCTTTATGCCGCAAGCATTCGGACCTTTTTCATCTGAGGTCAACAAAAACAGGTTAAGAAGATTGTTTGCACTCGCAACACACATCTATCCTAGGGACAAGACATCTTACGAAAACATCCTGCCGCTTGTGCCAGATCCAAACGCAGTTTCGGTCTCACCTGATTTCACATGCCTGTACAAGGGCGAGGAAAAAACGTTGCCATTCAATAGAGGCACCTATGTTGTCGTCATCCCAAATAGGCAGATGTTCGTGCGTACATCGGATGGCATTGCTGAGAATTACTGCGAATTTATGTTAAGGCTTGTGAAGCAGTTGAAGGTGCTGGAAGAGAATATAGTGTTGCTTAACCATGAAGGAGTGAACGACACAGGCCTAATTGAGTTTTTAAACGCATCGATTAACAATACTGGGCGTGCCGTGTGCGGCGTTTCTGCTGGCGCATGCAAGAGCGTTATAGCTGGGGCAAAGCTTGTGGTTACGTCCCGTTTCCACGGACTTGTGAGTGCTTTAGCAGAGGGTGTTCCGACCCTTTGCACCAGTTGGAGTCACAAGTATCAGGAGTTAGTCGTTGAAATGGACTCTCCTCATTCGTGCGTTAACCTAAGGTCTGTGGATGAGGCATTAGGTATTGTCGAGGATGCACTACAAACACCAGAAAAATACACATCTTCAGTAGAAGCCCGTGACGTTCTTAAGCGCAAGGTTCTGTCCATGTGGAATGAGATACTCCCTACGGATGATACTAGGGAATCGTGTGGCAGCAGCGGTTGGGAGAGGCGACAAATGTTCTATGTTACGCCACGTCGTTGGGAAGGTTTTAAATGGCTTGCACAACTGCCATTCAAATTGGTTCGAAAAGCCTGGAACGCCATTTCACGGAGATAGTGGTAAGAATACCACAACCCCAGGACATCGTCAATAATCATGCATTACGTGGGGGAAAAGCTTGTTCCAATGGCTTTTCCCCTCATTCACTTGGGCTATGCAACTCAAAACGGGGGACTGAGAAAATTATGGAATTGACTCCATTGTATATCCACTCTCAAAAAAAGTTAAATTATAAATAATACATGCAATAATTAGTAACGTGTTATAATAATGATTTCAATGAGATGTAATAATCATTTGTAAGACCTCTCATCGCTAATTGGGTTAATTTAACGCAATGAAAATTTTACATATCGGAACAACCATTGAAGGAGGTGCGGGATTGGGGATGCTCCGCCTTCACCGAGACTTGCTAACCCGGGGGGTTGACTCAAAAATCCTATGCCTTAGGCGAAAAGGGGATGATGATGAACGAATCTATGGATATTTAGATGATGACCGTATTAATGGTCGCTTTAAGAGAAGTCTTCTTGCGGCCGTTTTGAATAGGATGCATTTGTACTCGGCACCGATTTATAAGTATGCAAGAGCCATAAAAGGACTTCCCAAAGATACCATGGTTTCATCACCATATACAGGGTATAAGATTCATAATTTAAAATTGATTGAAGAGGCGGATGTTATCAATCTGCATTGGATTGCAAATTTCATTGATTATCCAACGTTCTTCAAAGCAGTAAACAAGCCTATCGTTTGGACTTTACGCGATGAGAATCCTGCCTTGGGGTTGTGGCATTTCCGTCAGGATATCCCGAAAGAATTGCCCCCTTCGATCAATGAACTTGATGCACTTATACGAAAACGCAAGGCAAAATGGATATCGCAAGCGAAAAGATTGGCTGTTGTATCACTTTCACGAGGAGAAGATGTTTTTTTTGCTGAATCGAATGCTTTTGCGGGGCGTATGCATAGAGTCATCCCAAATTCAATAGATGGGGAGTTGTTTTTTAGGCATGATAGAAATAACATACGCAAAGAGTATGGAATTCAGGAAAATGCAATCGTATTAGTATTTGTAGCTCAGCATTTATCTGAAGCGAGAAAAGGTCTTTCCGATTTACTACAAGCACTAAAGATATTGGATTTGCCTGATGTTGTATTGATTTGTGTCGGTTCGGGTGAAGTACCGACAATTCAAATTCCTAATCGAATATTATCTGTTGGCAAGATTTCTGACATGTCACGCTTGTCTGCTGTTTTCAGCGCCTCCGATTTATTTGTTTCGCCTTCATATGCAGAGACATTTGGAAAAACATTGACGGAGGCTCTCGCGTGTGGTGTCCCAGTTGTCTCTTACCCCAATGCAGGGGCAAGAGACATTATTGTTGATGAAAATGATGGGATCGTATGTGAATCGTTTACTGTTCATGCATTAGCACAGGCTATAACAAAAGCCTTATCACATTCTTATGATAAAGATACTCTTCGTCAGAGGGTACTCAAGCGATTTTCAAATCATACGGTGGTTAATTCTTACTGCTCAATTTACACCGATATATTACACTGATTTGAAATGATACTTACATGTGTAATAGCGGCAATGTCCTCATAACTTTTTTTGTTACCAATGTCATTTGTACCCTTGGCAGAGAGATTTAGCAAGGTTCATGGTCATTGCTAAGAGCATTCGATAGTTTTTATCATGTTCTTCTCCATCATCACAGTCTGTTATAACAGTGTCCGGACGATCCGCGCGACCTTTGATTCGCTCCTGGCGCAATCCTGCAAAGACTATGAATATATTGTCGTCGATGGCGCCTCGACCGATGGGACAGTAGATATCATCCGTGAATATGAACCGAAGTTCGAGGGACGGATGCACTGGAGTTCCGAGCCGGACAATGGCATTTACGATGCCATGAACAAGGGTGTAAAAAAAGCTTCAGGGGCTTGGATCAACATGCTGAATTCCGGCGACTGCTTCTCCTCTGAGCATGTTCTTGAGGCGACGGCGCAGTCTTTGCAGTTGCAATCTGATATTGATGTTTTTTATGGAAATGCCAATGAGGTGTCTTTTTCCGGGATCAAAAAATGGAGGGCTTCAGATAATATAGAAAACCTTAAGCAAAGGCCAATTTATAGGCATGGCGCATCCTTTGTCAAGAGATCTACGCATTTGAACTTCTTGTTCGACCTCTCAAAAAGTAAAGTTCTAGGATATGCTCTTGACTTTTATCAAATATATACAATGTTTATGAATGGATGTCGATTTCAATATATTAATATGGATATCATCGACTATGAAAAGGAAGGGGTATCCAATGACAGAGCGAGGAACTTTTACTATAATTATCTAATTACCCATAATTTTAAATTAGGTTTTATGGGATGGTTTTACGTAATTAGACACAAGCTCCTATGTAAAGCTGAAAATCACCCAAGAATTCATCGTTTTTTGCGTCTTATCTTGTGTTTTCTACCATTTTTGAAAAAAGTCAAACGAGATTTTACTCTATGGTTTATCAACAGTATTTTGAACAGTATTCCTTTCTGGTGGGTCAGAAAAGGCGTTTACAGAATTTGTCACTTTTCCATTGGCAAAGGTTCTGAAATCGATTTGCACCAATATTTTATGCGGCCAGGCTTTTTCCGCCTCGGCAGTTATTCTCACATAAATCAAAACTGTCTTTTAGACTTGCGAGGCGGGATTACCATCGGGAATAGCGTGTCCATCTCCCACCGCGTCATGTTAATAACCGGAACACATGACATTCATTCTCCTAATTTCCCTGCGGTGTTTCGCCCCATCATCATCCACGACTATGCGTGGATCGGCGCTGGTGCGACATTGCTGCCAGGCGTCGAAATCGGAGAGGGGGCGGTCGTCGCCGCTGGTGCTGTGGTGACAAAAAGCGTTGCGCCCTACACTGTGGTGGCAGGCATTCCCGCCGTCAAGATCAAAGAAAGACCCAGAGCTCTCTCCTACCGTTGTATAATGCCAGAGTTTTTTGTATAGAATATATCATTCTATAAAATACAATTACAATTCTAACGCTTTCCCATATAGCCATGCCTAATATTCTTTACCTGTCAAACGTCGATCCCCGTGATGTAACGTTTGGTAATGCGCAGCGAACCCATTTCCTGTGGGAAAGTCTAAAGCGATTGGGAACTGTTTTCGCTATTTGTCCAAAGCTAATGGACAACCAAAAGCAAGTTCATGACAGTCGCAACAATATCCATATCGTTGCATATTCACCTTCGCAAGTATCGGCACCGCCACTATGCCGAAAAGGTATAGTCGAACGATTGCTTTATTTCCTTTCTAAACGAACAGGCATAAACTGGAACAGGCATCCTGCCCCTCTGCCCTTAGAATCCCTTTTCCCTGACACTGCCATTGATTATATCGTTTGTCGATATGTCCATACCGCGGTGGCATATCATCCTTGGAACATTGCTCCCACCTACATTGATATTGACGACCATCCTTTACAGGTGTTTGACACTCGTCTCAAGCATCAATTCTCCACTTTGCGAGGCTTTTTCTACCGTTTCTGCTTAAAAGCTTATCTTTCATACGTCTTTGCCCATTTATCTGGAGCATGGGTATCGAATCAAGGCGACTTATCACGGCTACCCTTCTTGCGCAAGAAGGGATTCTTGCCCAACATCCCTGCGATTTCTCGCGAACCCGGCAGCGACCAAGGCAGATGCCAGGCCTTATTGACCATCGGGCGTTTTAGTTACACCCCGAATCGGGAAGGAATCAATGACTTCCTTACGAATGTCTGGCCGGCGGTTCATGAACAATTCCCCCAACTTGAGTATTGGCTCATTGGGCAAGGAGGTGATTCGGATTGGGGGAAAATGGCAAACGTCAAATATATAGGATTCGTCGATAAATTGGACCAGTATTACTGCCAATGCCTGGCGACTGTCGCTCCAATAAATCGTGGCGGCGGCACATGCATAAAAGTTCTTGAGTCTTTGGCCATGTCACGTGTTTGCCTGGCCACTCCCTTCGGAGCACGTGGCCTGCGTCCGGGAACAAATTCCGCCCCAAAGGGTCTTTTGGTCTACCAATGCGCGCAGCAGTTTCTTGACTTGCTGCAAGAGAATGTTTTAAATTCTTCAACTCGTAGTGTACTTGAACATCAGGCTCACGTTTTCCTCGTAAATCATTATTCTTTTTCTTCTTTCGCTGAATCCGTCAAGCAAGTCTTGCCGCATGCTAAAGACTGATTTCTTGTTCACACCCACTTCATCTTGAATGACTGCCCCTTTCTTTAGCATCATCTGCCCGGTATATAACACGGCGGAGTATCTAAGAGAATGCCTGAATTCTGTTTTAGCACAGACATTTCAGGACTGGGAATGTATCTGCGTAGACGATGGGAGCACAGATACCTCTTCCCAAATTCTATTTGAATACCAGCAAACAGACAAACGATTTAAAATGGTTTATGAAAGAAATGCGGGAGCCTCACGTGCACGTAATATTGCATTAGCATTAGCAACAGGCAAGTATATTTGCCTGATTGATAGCGATGATGTTATTCTAGATAATTGGTTGAACGCTAAATATGATGCAATAAACAAGCATCCTGGGGTTAATTGGATTCGGACACGTTATCGCGACTGGAAGGATTCATGCACCGCAAGGGAGGCTGCACCATGGCCTGCAGGGCATATCCTTTTAGAAGACACCGGTTATTGGGAGGGAGATGCATTACAAAGAACAGGATTCCGCAAAGTTGCTATCGTCGGAATGACTGTCTTAAATACATATAAACATGAAGTAATTTGTCACAGTAAATTTCGGGAGGATGTAATTGTTTATGAAGATTGCCTTTTCCTCTTCGATAATCTTAAGCGTATGCATTCCCTAGTGGTGATAGATGATGATTCATATCGCTATCGACTACGTCAAGGTTCTGTTTCACATCGCTTAATTGATACGTCTAAATTCGTTTTTGTCTTTAGACGCCTTAATGAGATTTGGTCTGGGATTGACATTGATTCCCGTTGGAGTACTTATTGGATTCATAAAGTTTTTACGAGATATCTTCCAATGATTGATAGCCATTCATGGGGCAGGGGACTTTTATTGCGACGGGAGTTTTCAAGATTATCCACAAATAGAAGCCTGAACTTAAAATTTATACCTAACCGTGCGGAGCAAATATGTTGGTATTGTTTTTTAATGACAGGGCTTTTGCAATGCTTCCATCTGTCTGTTGTTTTGCGTTTCCCAGGCAAAGCCTATCGAAAGATTATACGTTTGATTCAAAGTTTGTTTCCTAAGTAAGAAATGGCTGTTTCGGGAACGCTGTTCCCCATGAAGATAGGTAATGTCGCATGTTGGAGGTTTCGCTTGCGCCTCCGGGTATATTCCTGTCGACTGCAGGACCGCTTGACGATGGTGACGCAAAGGTAATCATTTGACAAGAACCAATCATCAAGGGAACAAACGTTTGGGAGATGCCATGCCCTTCTTCAGCCTCATCTGTCCAATCTTCAACACTGCGGAGTTTCTGCGCGAATGCCTTGGATCGGTGAAGGCGCAGCGCTTCAGGGAGTTCGAGTGTTTCTGCGTTGACGACGGCAGCCGCGATGGAAGCGGAGCGCTGCTGGAGGAGCAGACCGCACAGGATCCGCGCTTCATCGCCGTCCACAAGGCACATGCAGGCACGAGTGCGGCTCGCAATGCCGCGGTTGAGCTGTCGCGGGGCGAATATGTCGCCTTCGTCGATTCCGACGACTATTTCTGCGACGAGTGGCTGGCGCACATCCATTCGGGCATTCAGTCGCATTACGGCGTCGACTGGGTGCGCACCCATTACCGTGACTGGCTTGAAGGTCAAAGTCCGGCAGACGCCAAGCCCTGGCCGAAGGACCATTTCTTAAATGAGCAGTCCGGATATTGCGAGGAGATAGGCTCACGGGGTTTCCAGAAGCTTGCGACTCTCGCCATAACGGATCTCAACATCTACCGCAGGGAAAACCTCAAGTCCTCGCGGTTCCCCGTCGGAACCAACATCGGGGAGGACTTCGTCTATTTTTGCATGCTGCTGAAAAAAGTCCATTCCTTGCTTGTCATTGAAGACGACTCCTGCCGCTATCGGATTCATCAGAACTCCACCTCCCATTCGCCAATCGGATTCTCACACTTTTTCCTGACCGTGTCCTATCCGCTTCAGATTTGGGAAGGCCTTGAGTTTGACCCGAAATGGTCAACCTATTGGCTGCGCAAGTTTTTCCTATACTACCTTTCCCACCTGACCAGCCGCGCCTGGAAGTATGGCCTTCAATGCAGAGATGTCGTATCCAAGATCCGCCGCAAAGGGTGGTTTGACCTCGGCTGCCTTCCGACCCGCCTCGAACGTGCCAGATGGAGGCTGTTCCTGATGACGGGGATATTCCAGTTCTTCTATCTCCCGTCTCCCACGGATCTTCTGCGCCGTTGCCTGCGAAAAGTCAAAAAAGCAGTAAAAAGAGTATGGCGATGAAAAAGAAGAGACTGCTGACATACGCCATCATCCTTGCCTCGGGGACTGGCACCCGCTTTGGGGGGAAGACGCCGAAGCAGTATTGGAAATTCAATGGCAAGATGGTCATTGAGCACACGTTGGAGGCGTGCGATCTGGAGATATTCGACAAGCTCATTCTCGTGGTCTCGTCCGGATATGTGAAATTCATGCAGCAGACCGTGGCGAGGAATTGCTACCACACGCCGATCGCGGTCATCGCCGGCGGCGCGACGAGAGACGAGAGCTGCCGTCTCGCAGTCGCCGCCATCCAAGACAAGGAGGCCCGCGTGGTCATCCACAACGGCATCCAGCCCTGCGTCACGCGGGAGAACTTCGAGAAATGCCTGGCTGGCCTCGACGAACACGACGCCGTCACCAGCGCGGTTCCGTGCATCTACACGGTTCTCAGGGCGGACCGCGACCACACCGTCGTGGAGATGCCGAACCGCGCGGAACTGATGAACGACATGGGAGTGGAGTGCTTTCGACTTTCCTTGCTGCGCAAGTTGTTTAATGGCTATGCGGACACGGTTTCCACCGACATCATCGGCATGGTTTTCCGCTCTGGACTAAGCAAGGTCCTCATTGTCGAAGGCGACCCCAAGAACATCAAGATCACGCATCGCGAGGATCTCGCCTTCGCGCGGAAAATCATGCGGGAGCGGAGCCATGGCTGACATTCGCCTCACCCTGCCATCGGCCTTTTATGAACCTGAGGAGCGTGCGCTGCTGGTCAGCGCCGAGACCAAGCGCCTCTGGGCCGTCGAACTAGATCTGCTCGCGGAGCTGCAACGGGTCTGCCGCAAGCACGGCATCCAGTATTTTGCGATTTCCGGCACACTGATCGGCGCCGCGCGCCACCATGGCTTCATCCCCTGGGACGACGACATCGATGTCGTCATGATGCGCTCCGAATACAAGCGCCTGGAGCAGGTCGCCGCCGGGGAGTTCAAGGAGCCGTATTTCTTCCAGACCAACCAGACGGACCCTGGCTCGCTCCGAGGACATGCGCAGTTGCGCAACAGCTCCACCACCGCGATCCTTGAGTCTGAAATGATGAACGGCACGCCTCTGTGCCATTTTAATCAGGGAGTCTTTCTGGACATTTTCCCATTGGACAAGCTGCCGAACGATGCGAATGCACGCACAATGTTCATCGCCAAACTGTCCAAGTTGAAAGCTCGCTTCACGACATTCAAAAACCGCCAACGATTTGCGACAAACGCGCGACTTTTCCCGAAAAGACGCCATTGGCTGAAAACGATGTTCCTTTGGCACTTGCAGCACGTCGCCGAAAGAATGACTGGAAAGGACTTCCTTGCCGAGGCCTACCGTGATTTTGATGAATTTGCCCAATCGCACAATGACGATGCAAACGCCTGCGAATGCACTCCACTGACCTTTTCCACTGCCCTGCGGCGTCATGAGGTATTCCAAGTGACGGATTTTGCATCCACCATTGAATTGCCTTTTGAGAACCTGACGATTTCGTGCCCCAGCAACTATGATGAAGTCCTCACCCGGGCCTTTGGCGATTGGCACAAGCATGTCGTCGCAGCCAATAGCCACGGCAAAATGAAACTCGACTTGGATCACTCATTTCGCAACTATCTGTCATAGACTGCGAACCTGGCAATGGGAACCACTTTTGACGCCATCATCGCGGGGGCGGGCATCTGGGGCTGCACACTGGCGCGCCGCCTGGCGGACGCGGGAAAGCGCGTGCTGGCGCTGGAAAGCCGCGCGGCGATCGGCGGCAATGTACGCTGTTGCATCGACCGCGAGAGCGGCATTGAAGTGCATCTGTATGGATCGCACATCTTCCACACCCACAATGCCAAGGTCTGGGAGTTCGTGCGGCGTTTCACCGCTTTCAACGGCTACCAGCACAAGGTGCTTGCATTCCATCAGGGGCGGCATTATTTCCTGCCGCTGGGGCTCGCGCTTATCAACCAGTTCTTCGGCGTGGAACTGCGCCCCGCCGAGGTCGAGGCGTTCATGGCGGAGGAACCGCATCGGGCCGCCCTCTTCGACGCCTTCTTCCGTGGCTACACTTCCAAGCAGTGGGGAGTTCCGCCTGAACAGGTGGATCCGGCCATTATCCGACGCGTCCCCGTCCGCAGCAATTACGATGTGAACTACTTCAACGACTATTGGCAGGGCATCCCCGCCGAAGGCTTCAACCGCCTCTTCGAGCGCCTGCTGGATTCGCCTTTCATCACCGTGCAATGCAATACGGAATTCACCCTGGATTCCAACTGGGCGAAGGAGGCCCTGGCACGCCAGATCCCCGTCTATTACTCGGGGCCGCTCGATCGGCTCTTCGAATATAAATACGGCGCCTTGCCCTGGCGCAGCCTCCGCTTCGAGACCGAAACGCTGGATCTCACGGACTTCCAGGGAACTAGCGTCGTCAACTACTCCGATACCGACGTCTCATTCACCCGCATCCACGAATTCAAGCACTACCATCCCGAACAAAAGGAAATCATGGCGTTGCCGAAGACGGTCATCATGCGGGAATTCCCTCAGCGCTGGCAACCTGGCGACGAACCATACTATCCCGTCGCCTCCCCCGAATCCGCTACACTGCTGGCAAAATACCAGGCGGAAGCCGCGCGGATTCCCAACCTTGTCGTCGGCGGACGCCTCGGAGCCTATCGGTACCTCGACATGGACCAGGCCGTCGCCGCCGCCCTTTCACTGCAGATATGACCAAGACCCTCACCGTCATCGTCCCCTCCTACAACATGGAGGATTATCTGGGCAAATGCCTGGACAGTCTCATTTTGAAGCGCGAGGACGGCTCCCTGGACGACGCGCTGATGGACGCCCTGGAGGTTCTCGTCATCAACGACGGCAGCAAGGACCGCACCAGCGAAATCGGCCATGGCTACCAAGATAGATTCCCAGGGACTTTCCGCGTCATCGACAAAGTCAACGGCCACTATGGCAGTTGCGTGAACCGCGGCCTCGACGAGGCAACTGGGACCTTCATCCGCGTGCTGGATGCAGATGACTATGTTATCCCAGACCGCTTCCGCGGCTTCATGAAGGCACTCATCTCCTTTGAGCCGTCACATCTCCCGGATGCCGTCATGACGGACTACGAATATGTCAATGCCGATGGCGCAGTCCGACGCAAATGCCAGTTTTCCCATTTTCCCGCCAAGACCTTTTTCTCCTTTGAAAACATCGGGAACATCACCCGGGAAATCCTCCAAAACCACAATTTGACCTATCGGACGGCCATTCCCCGTTCCATCGGCTACCGCCAGACGGAAGGGGTGCTCTACACGGACGCAGAATGGTATATCCTGCCGATGACACAGGTGGAAACCACCTACTACTATCCCGAGGCGGTGGTGCAATACCTGGTAGGACGCGAGGGGCAGAGCATCACCCCGGAGGTGCGGGCGCGAAACGTCAAGACCCTGTGGGACATTGCCCTTGGAATCGTCAAAAGGATGGAGGAGCTGTCGCCGACAGCCAAGCCCTCCGGGCTGAAGTTCGCCCAGGAACGCACGCTGCAATTTCTGGCCAATCGCTACCATAAGCAACTATTGCCGACGCAACCCCTCCCTGGAGGATTTCAAAAACAATTGATTCAATATGATCGCACGTTGTCGCAAATCTCCCCGTTCTTTTATGAGCGGGTCGCCGCCAACGCCGTCACGGAACGGCATGTTTTCCAATTGCATTATATCCAGGAATGGCGAAAACGACATTCCACTTTCACCATTCGTTTCATCTTGTTCAAATTGTATAGATTTTT
>JAEEGL013088851.1_pt1 | contig 18486 bp, 16 predicted proteins | sample 9134231 | NCBI WGS metagenome assembly JAEEGL01 (sample SAMN16246548, study PRJNA631951) | gut metagenome | biome: gut microbiome; feature: rumen; material: fiber-attached | host: Bos | place: Iran: Karaj | collected 2018-10 | reverse complement strand
TGGGCTGAGGAGCATGTCCACAACCTGACCGATGAGTTGCTCTTTGCTTGGAAGCTTGGAAAGATCCATGACTTCCTGCTCGGAAAGATTTTTACCGTCAGCTGCGAAAGCACCCTTGAGCTCGAGCATGGTGTGATCCTTAGCAAACTTTGCAAGGACCTGTGCTGGGGCAACTTCGTCTTCGCTAGAAATAGCGTAAAGAAGCTGACCTTCGAGCGCGGTAGTATCGGTGTCTTTGTAAGCCGCGATTTCGCCCATAGCAACACGGACGAGGCGGTTCTTGACGACCTTGATTTGTACGCCACTTTCGCGTGCCAAAGCGCGGAGTTCCTGCATTTCCTTGACCGTGAGGCCCTGGTACTTTGCAAAAACGGTCATCTTGGCATCGGAAAGAATCTCGTTTAAGTCGGCAACCAATTGTTGTTTCTTATCTTTGCTAATTGCCATAGATAGAAATCTCCTTTTGGTTATTATTTGTTTAAGCCAGAAAATGTTAAGGCTCGTCACCAACAATCTAGACAAAAGATTTAAGAATCCTCGGTGGCATGATTAAGCCGGTTGGCCGCCACTGTCTTTGGTAACTTCCGATATTATACCAAAAATGCTAAAATAATGCAATATGATTCGTGTAATTGCGGGTGGCAAGAAATCTAATGGCTGGCTGGTCGAGGCTTGCGGCGAATACGAGAAACGTCTGCGCAAGCCATTTAATATCGGCTGGGATTTTGTTGATGAAGAAAAACTGCCCGAACGTGTCGCGAAACTCGATCGCGACTGCTTCGTGGTTTTGCTGGATGAACGCGGCGAAATTCTCAGCTCGCCAGAGTTGTCGCAGAAGATTAATGCTCCACTTACGAACGGTCGCGAAGTAGTTTTTGTGCTTGGCGGCGCTTTCGGACATTTCTCGGACGAAATGAAACAGCGCGCCAATTTGATTTGGAGCTTTTCGAAACTCGTCTTCCCGCATCAGATTTGTCGCTTGATGCTGACTGAGCAGATATATCGCGCGCAAGAAATCGCGCTCGGTCACCCATATCATCACGCCTAGTCTAGGTGTTTGCAGGATTTGAACTGGAAGAACATGCCGATAATGGCGGTCGCGAGTAGAATTACTGGAAAATTCGGATAATGCGCAATCGCGAGCTCGGCGATGGAGTACTTCGCGATGAGTTTGGCGCCAGAAAAGGCAGTCGTGATAATGCCGACTGGCTTGATGAGTTTGATTGCGACGATACCGACAATCACGCCAGCGGCAATCGCGAGGCCGATATATAGCGGATCAGTAATCACGAAAGTGTCGATGAGTGTGGTCGCTACCGCATAGGCGGCGACGGCGAAAATGCAGAGTTTCTCGATGCTAAAGCCGAGTACGCCGAGGACGACACCAGCGGCGATAGGCAGAATTTGCTGCCAGGTTGGGTCGTCGGTCATTTTTGGCGCAACGAGCGACATGAGGTAATAGCCAATGGCGAACCAAATGATTACAAACGCGACGCGCTTAAGTTTGTAGCCGAAGAGGCATAGAAAGACGCCGAGCGCGATGGCGATAAGTGCTTCGTAGCCGGCGAAACTGTTGAGATTGAGATTAAATTGACTAAAATCCATATGCTTATTGTATGATAATTATTCCGATTACACAAAGAACGACGGCGATGACATGAGCGAGCACGATTTCGCGGCGAAGTTTTTCGCGTCCAAAGCGCGGCCAAATAATCGAGAGAATGATGCCGAAAACGAAAGTAAGGATGAGCTCTGCGGCGTTCGTGATGGCCGAGCCGAGCGCGGCAATGCCGAGAATGAGGCCGTAGCGATAAGCAAATTCAGCGCAGGTGCAGATGCACTGATTGACGAGGACGCAGGATAGGTAGATTTTTTTGTTGTGCTTCATGATGTATTTGTGGCGACGGTGGAGCGACGGGATGAGGCTGATGACAACGTCGCTGAGGCCGCGGCCGAGGATATAGAAGACGAAGACTGGGATGAAATCGAGGCCATGTCCCATGCGGATGGCGATTTCACCCGAGACGGTCGCCATGAGTACGTAGATGATTAGGAGGATGGCGGCGCGCAGCTCGGTGCGTCGAGCGCTGGCGCGTTTGCGTGAGAACACGACGACAATCGGTGCGGCAAGAATCAAGGCGAGGCCGAGGATTTGCATCGGTGAGATTTTTTCGCCAAATAGGACGAACTCGAGAATCAGGAACGCGATTGGCTGGAGTTGGTAGAAAATTGCGGCACCAGTCGCCTCTTCGTTTTTGAGGGCGGCGTAGTAAAAGAGGGTCGCGACGCTGTTGACGATACCGGATAGCAGCAAGAAGCCGATTTGATCGATGGCCGGCAACTGAATCCTGAAAATAATCGCGATTGCGATGCCGATAATGATGTAGAACGGACCGTTGATACGCTTCATCGCTTCCGGCAATTTATTGCGGAAAATGACGTCTGTTTGGTAGTTATCAAAAAATGCTCCAAGACTCCAGAGCGCGGCTGCGACTAAACATAAAATAATCCAAAGCATTAGCATAATTATACATGAAATGTGCTACAATATGCTTATGTTAACGAGGAATATTTCGTGAGCTTCTTCGGTGATTTGTTCAAGAAGCCGAAGCTAGATGCCATATACGAAGTAAAGTCCCCAAACAATCGGGTGGTGGCTACTTTTGTGGTGGATCATGGTCAGATTTCCTACTTTGTCAAAAAGGACGACAAGGTTGTTTTGCGCAAGTCGCGCCTTGGCCTATTGCTGAAAGACGCTTCCCCGCTCGCGGATAATTTCTCAGTGGTGCGTGTCTATTCGCGCTCGATGGATGAAACTTGGAAAGCCTATTGGGGCGAGCAGCGCGTCATTCGTAATAATTACAGCGAGACCGCTTTTTATCTTGAAGAAACCGCCGAACCGCACCGGTTATTGACGATGCGCTTCCGTGTGTTTGATGACGGTGTTGCCTTCCGCTACGAAGTGCCGCCGCAGCCAGAAATGGAAAATATGATTGTCGCCGATGAGTTGACGGAATTTTCGGTCGATTCGAATTCGCGCTCGTGGAGCATTCCGGCCTATCAGCCGGACCGTTACGAGTACGACTACGTCGAACATCCAGTTTATTCGCTGACGGATTCTGTGCATACGCCACTGACGATTCAAACGCCGCTCGGTCATTTTGTCGCGATTCATGAGGCGGCGCTCTACAACTATGGCTCGATGACTTTGAAATTGAATAATTCTTCGCTCAAGGCAGATATCACGCCGCTTTCGGACGGCATGAAGGCCTATGTCGAATTGCCGTTTTCTACGCCTTGGCGTACGGTAATTATTTCGCATGATGCACTCGATTTGACGGTCTCGCGCATGATTTTGAACCTCAATGATGCCCCGCGCGACGACTTTAGTTGGGTGATGCCGACGAAGTTCATGGGGATTTGGTGGGCAATGTATGTCGGCGAATGGACCTGGGCTCCGGGTGAGCGCCATGGTGCGACTACTGAGCATGCCTATCAGTATATTGATTCGTGTAAATATCTTGGCATTCCGGCGTTGCTTGTCGAAGGCTGGAATGATGGCTGGGAGGGCGATTGGCTCGAAAACGGCGCCAACAATAAATTCATGCAGGCGACACCGGACTTCGACATGAAGATGGTGACGGACTATGCGCGCCAAAATGGCGTCGAAATTGTTGGCCATCATGAGACAGTTGGTTTTATTGATAATTACGAAGCGCAAATGGAAGATGCCTATAAGTATCTCGCGCAGTTTGGCATTCGCTATGTGAAATCTGGTTATGCCGGTTCGAAGATGACGATTAACGGCCATCGCGAATATCACCATTCGCAACTTGGCGTATTGCATTATCAGAAGGCACTCGAACTTGCCGCGAAGTATCATATTATGCTCGACGTACATGAGCCGATTAAAGGTACTGGTATTGAGCGTACTTGGCCAAATCTCATGACGCGCGAAGGCGCACGCGGTCAGGAATACGAAGGTGGTGCTTTGGCTCCGTCGCACGCCTGCAATCTGCCGTTTACTCGTTTGCTCGCTGGTGGTATGGACTATACGCCAGGCATTTTTGACGTAACGAATTTTTCCAAGCGCATCGCTTCGACGATCACGCGCCAGCTTGCTTACTATGTGACGATTTATTCTTCGATGCAGATGGCGGCCGATCGTCCGCAGTTGTACGAATCGTCGCACCCAGATTTGTTCCAGTTTATTCATGATGTTCCGCTTCGTTGGGAGCGCACAGTGCCGCTGCTAGGCGAGATTGGCAAATGCTACGTGGTCGCACGCCAGGAATGGGAAGGCCAGGATTGGTATATCGGAGGCATTACGAATGAAGAAGGTCGCAAAGTTGAGCTCTACCTTGATTTTCTCGAGCCGGAAGTGAACTATGTCGCGACATTCTACCGCGATTCCGAGGATGCGCACTATCGCGATCATCAGCTGGGTTATGTGATCGAAGAAAAAATTCTCCGTCACGGTGACAAAGTCGAACTATATATGGCGCCAGGTGGCGGCTTCGCAATTAAATTGCACAAACAATAATTAGATAACTAATGTAATAATGGTGTCGTAACCGAAGCGAGCACGTACTTCTAGGCCGGAGTCGCGTAGTTTTTGGACGGTTGCCGCATCGAGTGATTCTTTTGCGGAATTTTTGACACTGAGACGAGATTTGCCGTCCGCTGTTGTGCTTTGCGAAATGGTAATTTTGTCGCCGGCCTCGCAGATCTTGAGGGCGCGCTTAATTTCGGTTGTGAAGAATTTGCGAACCGCTTCATCGTCCTCGACCGATACATAGAGATTCTGGAAATCGAGGTTTACGGAAATTTTGCGGCGGCTGCATTTTTCGAGCAGTTCCTGATAGATTGGCGAAACAATATCAATAAGCTTAACCATAAGCCTATTATACACTAAACGCCGGGCGAAAATTGTTTGAGCTGGGCGCGGTGGCGCTTGTAATTCGGATCGTGCTCACCGACTTCGCGCCAAAAAGCGTCCGAGTGGTCCATATGATTGATGTGGGCGAGTTCGTGAATGATAACGTAATCACGGAGTGGCTCAGGTACTTTCATGAGCCCGATATTCAGTGAGATGGTGCCGGAACTACTGCGGCTGCCCCAACGGGTATTGGCGTGAGAAAGACGGACGCCGGAGTATTTGTAGCCATATTTAGTCGCCCAGAATTCGAGGCGATATGGTAGGTATTCGCGGGCTTTTTTCGCGAGAATCTTTTTCTGCGCATCGCGGGCGCGTTGCGTGGAAGGGTCTTTGATTGGGAGTTTTTCGAGGATTTCTTTGCGTGAGGATTTTAGGAAACGGCGCGCTAGAAAATCTGAGGTTCCGCTCGGAACGGTTATTGTAAGCTTTCCGGAGGTGGCAACAGAAAATTTGACACGCGTAGCCCAAGCGCTGCGACGCACGACAACTTCACCGAAATCCGGATCGCTAAAACTACTCATCTTTGAGGCCTGGAAGGCGGCTCAAGACGTTTTTGCACTGTGTTTGATAAGTGTGCTTACCGGAGATGACGAGCGGCGATTCTGAATCATTTGGCGCCTCAATGTGATCGTAGGATTCTTTGAGTGCGGCTTTCGCCTCGTCGAGTTTCTTGTAATGATGGCGCATGCGCTGCTTGATGGCGTTGAGGTCGGTCTGGACCCAAACCAAGACAGTCTGATAGCCGGCCTTCTTGAATAATTCGCGCATTTCGTTACGACGTTCTTCGGTGTCCATTTCGCCTTCTACGATAATGGTATTTTTGCCCTTCGCAGTAATCTTGAGCATCTCAAGGGCGAGCTCGTGGTCGAACTTGTATTCCTCAATTAGTTTTGGAAAATTATAAAATGGTGCATTAATCGAATCACTGAAGTGTTCGGCAAAGGTAGTTTTGCCGCTCATGGGAGCGCCAAAAACTAGAATGGCGTATGGTTTACTCTTCCCAATATTCATAAGTCAATTTTACCCAATAGATTTATTTTTTGCAAATTTTCGCCGCTTGGTCGGCGCGTAGTTGGAAGAATTAGCAATGAGGACTTGGCTTGGGTAGTAGAATACCCAGACGAGTAGCGCGATGATTGGCGTGAAATTGTTCGGAATGGCGCCATTCAAGGCGAGGAAGCGCGTCGCGACGCAGATGTCGCAACAGATAAAGGCGGCGAAGCCGTAAAAAGCACAGCGAGCGCGGTAATCTTTGCGGTTGGCGCGATAGTTTTTGATTGACATTACCAGGTTGCAAATTAGTTCGATACCATAGACCGTTGCGATGGCGTAGATTGGTGTGAGGCCGCAGGCGACAGTGATCGCGAAGAAGAGGCTAATCATGGCAGCGAAGATGCTCAATGCGCGGCGCGGGAGTTTCGTCAGGCGCATTAAATGAAGGAATTGCGCAACGCTAAAGACGTAGACGCCCGGGATGACATGCGGTGTCCAGACGAGGATAGTGTCGGCGAGAAAAGTAAATAGAAGCGCGAGTTGTAGCATGTAGTCGCTGTTGTATTTATGGTTGGCGTAAACAATGCAGAGGAAGATACCGACGTATTTCAGGATCGAGGAGGCGACCCAGAAGTCTGGATAGAAGATATCAAGCGTCAAAAAACCCAGGTAAATGAATACCCAAATCATAAACCAACTGATGTCGACGCGACTCAAACGACGGAGGTCTTTGAGCCAGGTTTTTAGTTGCATTCCGCCTTCCCTGTTTTCTAAATTATATCATAAGCGTCGGCACTTCGCCCGAACCTACGGTTCTCCTCCTACTCCAGAAAGCAAAAATCCCGAGATGAATCTCGGGCTATTTGCTTGGTGCTGGGAGTAGGAGTCGAACCTACGAAGGCCGAAGCCGGCAGATTTACAGTCTGATGCGTTTGACCACTTCGCTATCCCAGCAAAGTACCTACTTATTTTAACACAAGCAGGGCTTTTAAGCAAAGGTTAATTATAGTCAATCATCGCACTGCGGAAGTTTTGAACAAGCTGCGCGTCTGCGGTCGGATTTTGGCTGCTGCGCATAAACCAGTCGTAGACGTTGGTGCTCGTCGGCATGAATCCGTACATGTAAGTGAAGCGCTTGGTGTTGGAGCCCTTGACTTTGTAGTAGCGTGAGCGATCGATGCGGCCAGCGAAGACAGAGAGCTCGAAATCTTCGAGGCGGTCTTCTTCGGTGACGCCGAGAAGCCCAGCGAGAACGTAAGCGACAGTGCCAGCGCGGTCGGTGCCGTAGGTGCAATGGAAGTAGATATTGTTGCCAGCGATAATGTCTTCCATAGCCGTAACGACGTTCTTGCGTGCTTCGGTGTAGTTCATTGCCAAATCGCCTTCGTCGACTGCGTATGCTGTCCAGCTGTTAGTGCTGACGCGCTTATAATTGGTCAGCTGAAGCTCGCCGCCGTAATCGCTATGCGTAACGTTTAACTCTTCGTTGATGCCGAGTTGAGTCAAAGTATTGACGCCGGTTTGGTCGGAACCGAGATGGAAGCCGCGGAACAACTTGCCATACTTGAGTCTGCCGTCGGCTGCGCCGTCTTCGTTGAGGTCGACCGCCATGCCGCCAAAGTCGCGGATATTGCGAATGTCGCCGGCCTTAATCATGCGTCTAGCGTTCGTCGTTTTAATGTAGCCGTAGGCATTGCTGTCGCTAGCGAGTTCCCAGCGGTAAACTTGGTTCGGAACGAGGTTGTAGATGACGCCATTTTCGGAGACTGTGTAGTTGACCTCGGCGCCTTTCGTGAGGCTGTTGTCCGAGATGAATACCTTGAGGGCTTCGTTGGTGCCGGTATTGTAGCCGTTCGGGTCAGAACAGACTTTGCTGCCGGATTGATAATTGCGGCTCGTCTTGAAGGCATTATCGATGTCGGAGTCGCTTGTCGGGAAGTTGCAATCGTGGCCTTCAAAGAGGTTCTGGAGACCGTCGAGCGTGGCGGCTTCACTATCCTTCCAGCCTGCGATGCTATCGAAGTACTCTTGGACGACTGGCGTGTAGGAGTTAAACGAGACGATTTCGTTGCTCGAATTGAAATGCCAGTGCGCGTAATAAGTGGTATTTTTGGCCGGGGTGGTATGCTCGTCGATTTGAGTGCCGCCTTCGGCTTCAGTAAACCAGCCGTCGAAGATGTAAGTGCCGCGAGTTGGGCTTGGCAATTCGCCGATTTCGTCGCCCTGATCAATTGTGCGACTAGTTTCGGAAACGGTACCGCCATTTGCGTTGAAGCTGATGCTGTACTTGTTTTGAAGGCTTAGATATAGGACTTCGTAACCGTCCTGCGTTTCGACGATACGCTCAGTGCCGGTTTCAATCGCGGTCATCTTGTTCGCGTTAGCGTCGTGGCTTGGCGAAGGGGCGTCGCCGGAGCCTGTGCCGATTGCATGAGTCTTACCCTTGATAACGCCGTCGTACATTGCGTATGTTGCGTTTGCGACGACGCCATAGGTTTTGCCGGTAATAGTTGGCGAGTTGGTATCGAGATTGCCGCCTTCGGTGCCAATTGTGAGAGTGCCAGCCTGGTTATATACGGCATAAGCGCCGGTCGAAGTAATGCTACCTCCTGCGATAACGATTGAGCCTCCGGCCCTCTTGTTATGTACGGCGGCGCGGTAGTTACTAGTTGTGCTAATGACAGTTTCGCCTTCGATGCGTAGGCTGCCGCCATCGTTGTAGATGCCCTGCTTTGCGGAATTCGTGGCAGCAGTAGCGGTAATTGTACTATCTTTAACAACTAGCGTTGCGCCAGAATTGTTGTTGATCGTACCCTGGTTCGTTGAGCAATTGACGGTTGCGTTCTTTAAGGTAAGTGAACCGCTGTTGTCGATTGCATTAGAGCCACTACTGAGGAGTGTGCCGTCGCTGATGTTAACGGTGTTGCCCGAGCTAATCGACAATGCTTTCGAGCCTGCGCCATTGATAGTATGGTTGCGCATTTCGAGTTTGATGTTCTTGCCGCCGGATACCGTGATTGCCTCGTCGACGTCTTTTAGCAATACGATTGTCGTTTCGACGCCATTTTCGGCTGCGTTGATTGCTTTTTGGAGCGTATCTTTGCCAGGGTTGCTGACGACCGGGTTAGTAATCAGGGCTGTAAAATCTGGGATTCTGAATACTGCATAGAGCGTTATGTCGCCTTCGACGATGTAGGTTGCGTCAATGATGTTCTCGCCATCACTCGTAGTGGACCAGCCCATAAAGACGTATTCGTTGCGGTTCGGTAATACCGGCAGCTCGCCAATTTCTTCGCCGTGTTCGATTTGAGCGGTAGAAGATGGCTCGCCGTCTTGCGTATCGTAATTTACGGTATGCATGACCGGTGGGACGACTTCGAGTTCGGAGCTTGGGATCTCGATGACTGGACGCGCGGCGTTCTTGCTCGAAGCATCCTTCTTTTCGAGCTTGAGCGTTGATGTCTGGATGCGGTAATAGTTGTTATTGTATTGCTGCAATGCGACACCACTGCGCGGACCGAGATCGTCACTAACTTTGGCTTTTGCGAAGGTAGTTCTCTCTAGCATGAAGGCGCAGCTCTTGACGTTGATGTTGCCGCTATTGATATTGCTGAGTGAGAAGTTGCATACGTCCTGCTTGGATAGGTCTTCGATGTTTGGCAAAGCGGCGGCCTTATTATTGTCGTATGTGGTCAGCTTGCGGTTGGTCCATTCGCTTGCGCCTGGGAGTGACTGGATGGTCGTAGCGTAGACATCGCTGGCGGACATGGTTGGGCCTTCGTGATAGTTCGAGTAGTAGACGAGTCTTGCCTTATCGTCTTCGCCGGTAAGGTAATAGAAGCGCTCGTTTTCGGAGTTATATCGACCATCATTATTGACATCGCAGTCATAGGCGTCGCCTGGCTTTGGTGAGCGGCTATTTGGGATGTAGCCATATCTAATATAGGTCTTGCCGTCTTCTTCGAAGAACGAGACACCCTTAACGTCGCTATTGGTCAAACCCTTGCAGGAGCCGGTATAATCGCCGGTGGTCGTGCATTCTTCGATGTGGAGTTCTTCGGCCGCCTTGCAAACGAGGAGTTCTGCTTTCCACTTCGCATGAAGCACGATAATCTTGCCGTCTTCGGTCGTGAGATTCTCGACGCCTTCTTCTTCGTCGGCGAAATTATAGCTGCCATCTTCGATGGAGCTGTACCAGCCGTCAAATTCGAAGCCTTCGCGCGTAAAGGCATTTGCTGGGAGTTGGGCGGCGACATCGTAAGTCATTGCGAGATCGGCCATTGTACCAGTGCCTTCATTGGCGTCGAAGTGAATTGTATAGTGGATTGGATTCCATTCGGCGACGAGTGTGATGGTAGCGCCGTCGGTGGCGGTCAGGTTGCTGATTTGAGCATTGGCCGCTACGGCTGCTGCGCCATTTTTCCAGCCATCCTGAGTATAGCCGGTGCGTGCGAAGTCGCTGTTTGGCAGGGTTGCGGTTTCGTCATAAGCGAGATTGATATCGGCCATCGTACCGCTCGTGGCGTTGTTGCCATCGAAAGTGACGGTATAGTGAATCGGTCGCCACTTTGCCTCGAAGGTGACGCTGCCCTGTTCGATGAGGTTCTTGATGTTTTGACCTTCTTCATAGTTGGTAGAATTATAGGTCCAGCCATCAAAGAGATAACCAGTGCGCGTGAAAGTGTTGCCGTGGAGGTAGCAGTTTTGGTTGTAAGTACAGACGGTCGATTCGGTATTACCCTCGCCGCCGCCCGCGCTGTAGTCAATCGTGAATTGGTTAGCGGTCCACTGAGCGTATAGCGTTACAACTTCGTAGCGGCCAGTAGCAAGATTGTTGACTTGCGCTTTATCGGCGTAGCTTGTACCGCTGCCGTTTGGTCGAGTGTTCCAGCCGCTGAAAGTGTAACCAGCCCGTGTGAAGCTATTTTCGGTGAGGTTCTTTGGAATATCGTAGGTCATGCCGAGATTTGCCATCTCGCCTTCGCCGCCGTTGGCATTGAATCTTATCGTGTATGGGTTTGCTTGCCACTGCGCATAGAGCGTGACAACGTCGCCGTCTATACCGCTCAGGCTTTCGATGAGGCCGCCGTTCGCATTAATTGAAGTTCCGCTGCCGTCAGGATTTGTAGTCCACTTGGTTGCCGTGTAGCCGATGTTGGCGAATTGGCAGTCTGGAACCATGCGCGCCATGCCGTATTCCATGACGATATCGGCCATCGTGCCGGAGCCGCCGTTGGCGTCGAACTTGACGGTGTATTTATTGCGGACAAAGTTTGGTTGGACATTTTTATTATCCGTCAATGTAAACACGTATGGATTATCGGTATTGCCGTCGGTCCAATTACTGAAGTGGAAACCGTAGTCCGCCGAAGCAGTAACAGTGACGGTGCTGCCGTAGTATATGTCGCCAGCGGCAGGGTCCGATGATGCGTGGCCGTTTTGAACGGTGCCGATTGTGAGGCGGACTTTTTTGCGCGAGTAATTATATTCAAAGATCGTCGAGCCGTCGGCGGCGATTGCCTGCGTGATGGTCTCTGGAGTATTGAAGCCGGTATAGCTTCTGCGCTCAGGCGTGACTTCCGCGCCAGTGGTGCCATAAAGCGTATCCGTCTCGGCGAGATGGTAGTGACCTTCGGTATCCATCTGGTTGTGGTGGACGATATACTTCGTATTCGTATTCGGTGCGAAGACCGGTGAAACGCTAGATTCCTCAGTGAGCGTTATGGTATATGGATTAGCGGTGTTATTGTCGCTCCATTTATCGAAATGGTAACCTGTATCTGCGGTAGCCGTAAGTGTGACGGTCTGACCATAGTAATACTCGCCGTCAGCCTTATTGGCGGTAGCGCTACCATGCTCGCCCTGGTTGAGCGAGAAATTGACTTTATTGCGTTCGTAATAGTATTCAAAAACAGTAGAGCCATCGGCGGCAATTGCTTTTGTCTGTGCGGCCGGTTTCTTACAGCCCGCGATAGTCTTGACGCTTGGTGTCGTGTCTTTGTCTGTAGTTCCCTTGAGGTTTTCGGTGCTTTCGAGCTGATAGTCGCCATTAATATCCATGACGAAGTGCTTTACGACGTATGGAGTATCGGTATTAGGCTCGTATTCGGCATTAACCAAGAGAATCTCGTCTGGCATCGTAAAGGCGAGAGGGTTGTTGGTCTTGCCATCGATAGCGCTGTTGCTGGCGGTCCAGCGCTTGAAGCTGTAGCCCTGCTTCGCGTTGGCGCGAATTGTAATCTGGTCGCCCTCTTTATAAGAGCCGCTCTTGTCGTCGGAAATAATCTCGGAATTGTTGATTACGAGGTGATGCGCTTCTTTTTCTGGCTCGTCCGGGGTGTCTGGGGTATCTGGCGTATCTGGGGTGTCCGGCGTGTCCGGTTCGCTCGATTTGTCGTCTGGCTTTGGCGCCTCGGAAGGCTTCGTGTTTTTCTTAGACTTTTTAGAGGTATTATCTGGAGTGCTTGGGGTCGGTTCTGGTTCCGGCTCCGGTTCTGGCTCTGGTTCTGGTGTAGGAATTGGCTCCGGGGTTGGTTCTGGCTCCGGTGTCGGTACGACCGGTGTTGTTTTTGGCACCGTCGGCTCCGGCGTCGTCGTAACGAAGTCGAAAATCAAGAATGGCGCCGCTACCACAGTGACAATCAATGCTACAATGCCTGGCCAGAGGCGATTAAGCTTCCGGTGTTTGCAGATCAGCGTGATTGTAATCAAAATTAATGCAAAAAGAATTGCATATCTAATAAAACCAAATACAGTGCCCGGATCAACCAGGACCATTGTTTGTGTTTGCACTTTTTTAACCTCTCTTCTTATGCTTAATTATACATTAGCTTAATAAAAAAATGCAAGAAAAAAGGGCGTGCATTTTTGCAATGCGCGCCCTGAGGGAGATGTCTATCTCAGGCAGATTTCAGATACTGAAGCATATTTAACGCTGTCTGCATCTTCTCTATCACCTGAGGATTAGGGTTGAGCTTGAACTTGATCACAGTTTGAAACATGAGTTTGCGCTGCTTGATGTAAACCTGGCGATTGCCTGTAAAAGTGGCCAATACCAGTCTTTCGGCATCAGCGCAGCGATTCTTGCCCATGCGGATACCGCAAATTTCGTCGAGACGCTGGCTGATTGTGCAGAGGTACTCGTGGGTGACTGCACCCTCTTTGTAATCCTCTGACGCATGCATATCGACGACGGGCATCTTTTCGCCGTTGTGATCTGTTACGAAAACCAAAGTTCTTACCTCATCGGGTGATAAGGCATACTGTTTGATCAATGAAGGATAACTTTTGGTAAAGTCGTCCTCCAAATACTTGATTTTGACAAGCTCTCCTTTGATCATTTTCGTAATGTACTTCTCGATCATATCTTTCACCTCCGAGACTAGGATATCTTATAATTATATCACAGATTACGAGAAAATGCAAGGGGCGCATGGGGCCGGAAATATCTTCGTGGAACAGCTGGAGCCGTAAATATCTTCGATATTTACTTCTCCACTCGGAAATAGCAACAAAAATGCGAGCATTTTTGCTCGCTATTTCTCTCGTGGAGCCGCAAATCGGACTTGAACCGATGACCTGCCGCTTACAAGGCGGCTGCTCTACCAACTGAGCTATTGCGGCATACCTGTTATTTTATATGATAAACGCGGTTTTGAAAAGTATTACTGCTTGTCGCCCTCGCCTTTAATGGCGATGCTCTTTTTGGCGCGTGGCACAATTGCGATGCGACGAGTTTGACTCGAGTTCGGGGCAACCTGCTGGCGGCGAATAATACGAGTCGGACGAACGAGGCGGGTTGGGCGGCTGGCGGCCGGCGTCGCGGCTGGCTTCTGCTCTGGCTTAATTTCGGTCTTTGCGGCATGAGCGCTACGACGGATGATGCTACGGCGAACGCGCGGTTTGTTCTTAGCGGCTTCGCGTGCGGCTTGGAATTCTTCGATGCGCTTGCGCGTATTCTCGGCATTGTCCTCGTCGCCGGAATTTTCATAAATCTCAAGAAGGTGGCGCAAAACGACGGCGCTCGGACTGAGGCTATAGGCAGTTTCGAGGGCTTCGACGGCCTTGTTGCGCTCGCCGAGCTGTTCGAGGGCTTTGGCGTAGGCAATATAACGGCCCGGTTGATCGCCCTCAAGTTCGATTGCCTGCGAGAAGGCCATAGCGGCTTTTTCGTATTTACCAGTTTCGAAGTAAATTAGGCCGACGTTGTGTAGGCTGGAAGCGTTATTATCGAGGCTTTGCGCAATCTCGAAACACTCGATTGCTTCTTTGTACTGCTTTTCCTTGGCGTAAAGAATGCCGAGACGGTTATAGGCGGCGGCGTTTTTCTCGTCGAAGCGCAAAATCGTAAGAAGGGCCTTCTCCGCTTTCATCGGCTTGTGCTCGCGCATCGCGCCCTGAGCCAAACCCCAGAGTTTGCGGATTTGCGGAGTCTTATTCGTATCTTCTAATTCTTCTTCTGGTTCGGTGCGATAATTTGGGATAAAAAATACAGTAAAAAAGGCGAAAAACAGAATTAACAATGCTGCTAGCATAGAAATATTATAGCATATTCGCAATCAGCTGCAGTTTGGCGTGGCCATTTCGGCTAATTGCATCTTGGGCAGCGAGGAGTTTTTCAACCTTTTGGACGAAGCTTGGGTTGCCGGTAATTAGATAACTTTTGTAGCTTAGATGAATTGCGGCGTCGAGAATTTTGAGCACGCCGTCGCGCTGAGATTTTTTGTCGAATTTGAGGATTTTGTCGACGACAGCCGGGAGATTGGCTTGTGTTGCGGAAATGTAATCTTTCGCCAGAGTTTTTATGTCTTCGTCGATTCTTGGCGGATCGGCAATTTTTTCGTCGTCTAGCAAATAGAAGCAATTGGCGCGCGAAAGAATAGTCGGAAGGATTGAGCGGACGTCGTGCGTAAGGAATACGTAGTGGACGTTGTCGCCCGGCTCTTCAAGGGCTTTGAGAAATGCGTTGGCGGCCGGTATCGCCATCTTTTCGGCTTCTTCGACGACAATAAATAATTGGTCGGTTTGCTTTTTGTCGGCGATATCCGAAATGTCGCGAATACTTTCGATTGGAATGGTGGTTTTACCTTCTGGTACTTTGAGGTGGAAAGATTTCTTGAAAAAGTCACCAAACGCAAACGCGCCAGGTAGTTCGAAGATTGTGAAGTTCGCGCGGCCAGCGATTGGCTCGATTTGCTCGGGACTACTTAACTGCATCGCGGAAGCTTTCTGGCAGTGGCGCCGTAAAGGTTACGCGTTTTCCTTCAGGAATTGTGATTTCGAGCGAGGCGGCATGGAGGTACATGCGGTCGGCTTTTGGGGACTTCGGATTATAGACGGGATCGCCGAGGATTGGTGTCCCGATATGCGCCATATGAATACGGAGTTGGTGTGTGCGACCGGTGCGAGGCTTAAGTTCAACGAGACTGAAGCGGTCGTTCTGGGCGATTACGTTATATTCCGTAATCGCTTCGCGGCCGTTCGGATCAGGCATAAAAGTAGTCGGGCGTTTGAGGTTACGCGTGAGCGGGACGTTAATGACGGCATGTGGGGTTTTTGGATGGCCAACGACGACGGCATAATATGTCTTGTGGGTTTTGCGTTCGGCAAACTGTTTTTGGAGGTATGATTTGACTTTTTCGCTCTTTGCGACTATTACCACGCCGGAAGTATCGCGGTCAAGGCGATGGACGATTTCGCCAAAATCATCAATGGCGGTTTCGGCGAGATAGGCACCTTTTTTGATTGAAAGCATGCCGACTGGCTTATTAAATACGACGACATTTTCATCTTCGTAGATGACGGGCGGGCGTTCTTTCTCGCCTTCGGGGGCAGTAATTTTACAGTCGTCTTCCTGCTCGAATTCGACTAAATAATTAGCCTTCGTGATCGTTTCGTCGCCAATTGTGGCGAGGCCTTTCTTGATGAACTTCTGGATGGTTGCGCGGCTATACTCCGGATAGCGTTCCAGCAAAATCATATCGAAGCGACGCTTTGGCGTCTCGATTGTTTCGGTCGCTTTTGCGGTGATATCGCCGTTGATGCGACGCGACATTTCTGGTTTGCTGAACTTCTTGCTCATTTCCCTGTTATTTTATAATTTTTTGGGACTTTTTGCGAGCATGAGCGGTTTTCTTTGGCTGATATTTTGAGCTTTCGTAGAGCTTTTTTACTTCCTCGTAGGCCTTGTCATAGTAAGATTTATAGTTTGGGAAGGCGCGCATCAAACGGCGTTGCGGGTAAGTGAGAATTTTGCGCGATCCTTTTTCGAGCTGACCGACAAAGACATTTTTGCCGCGCGCGATAAATTGAATAATGCGGCCGCGGTTAAGGAAGGCCTGAAATTCGCGGAGGGACTTGTCGAAGCTCTTGATGCTCTTGGCGGTCGTAAAGATATCAAGAACGAAGATAATCGCAAGGATGATCGCGAGGGTGTCTCGCCAAGAAATGCTGTCGATGAAATTATAGATATATGGATGAATGAAACTAACGCCGACTGAACCGAGCCCGAACAAGATAAAGCCGCCAATACAGATGCGCCCATTGAGGTTCAAGATGCGGTTGCTATAGTCCCACCAACGTGCATGGAATAGCCTCTCGAGCGCGAAGGAGGTTATATATTCTAGGACGCAGGCCGCCGCGCCGCTTAGGAGGAAGAGCTGTATGTAGTGCGTGCCGACAACGTGAGCAAATAGTGCTGCCGCAAGGGCGCCGAGGCCATAAATTGGGCAAATTGGACCATTCAAAAAGCCACGGTTAATGAGGCGACGCTCTTGGCCAAGACTAAAAATGACGCTCTCCCAGAGCCAGCCGCCAAAGCTATAGGCAATAAAGCATAGAAATAGTGTCGCGATCATTTTTTCGTCATCTTTTTTATAGATTTATTATAAAACGGTTTCGATACGGTCTCTTTTGCAGCGCAGATTTTGTCGGCGATACAGAGGATAATCGCTTCGCGCGTTTTTGGCGGGCGAATATTCAGCGGGAACATGTGGCGCGTAATCATGTTAGCCTCAATCGGATTGATTGAAAAATCCTCTGAAGCGTTGATTAATGCTTTGTCGGCATGGCGGAAGCCGTGGAGCTTGTGGTTTTTGTCCTTGACATGCCAATCGTAGAGGAAGTAATCATGTAAAAGCGAGCCGCGCACGAGCGAATAATAGTCGTACTTCAGATGGGTCAGTTTTGCGAGCTTGACGCTCATCATCGAGACGCTCAAGGAGTGCTCCATGACGCTAACGTCGCCGTGCTGCATGTTTTTGTGGCTGCTTTTGAAATTGTCCGAGTAGATAATATCTGCGCCGTAGTATTCGACGGCATCAGAAACACTAGTATCTCTCGAGATTCGTTTACGCATTTTAGCGAATGAGACCTACAGCGCGCTGCACTTCGGCGAGTTTTTGCTTAGAAACTTCGTTCGCGTAGGCTTCGCCTTTTGCGAGCACGGCTTCGGCTTCTTCGTCGCTAATTGCGGCGACCTTTGCCTGGAAATCAGAAAGGAAGTTTTTGACGGTCTCTGCAACTTTGCGTTTGAGGTCGCCGTAGCTCGTCTGGCCGGCCCAGTCGGCGATGACGTCCTGGATGTCGCGATTGGTCATCATGGCCTCAATCGTGAGGAGGTTGCTGACGCCTGGTTGGTTAATCATATCGAAACGGATAACGCCTTCATTGTCGGTCGTAGCGGACATAATCTTCTTTGCGGCGGCTTCCGGGTCGTCGCTAAGACTAATTTTGGACTTTTCGTTCGTGCTGGACTTACTCATCTTCTTCGTCGGGTCAGTGAGGCTGCGGATGCGCAGGCCTTTTTCGAGATGCATAAACTTGATTTGCTCGGCCTCAGAGGCTGGAATCGTGAAAAGTTCCTTATTGAACTTATTATTCATGCGCATTGCAATATCACGCGCGAGCTCGAGGTGCTGGAATTGGTCTTCGCCAAGTGGGATGTATTTTGCGTCATAAAGCAAGATATCGGCGGCCATGAGGATTGGGTAGTTGAATAGACCGACCGTAATCGCATCCGCGTGCTCCTCTGACTTCTCTTTGAACTGCGTCATGCGGCTTGCTTCGCCAAAATACGTGAAGCAGTCGAGAATCCAAGCGAGCTCGCTGTGGGCTGGCACGTGGCTTTGGCGGTAAATATGAATGTTTGGGTTATTGATATCGAGACCGGCGGCAATGTAATATTTGACGCCTTTGATAACCTGCGCGTAGAGCTTGCTATGATCGATTGGGGTCGTAAAACTATGGAGATCTGGCACGAACATATTCACGCGGCTGTCGGCGGCGTGCTCGTTCGCGAGATTAATCATGGTCTTATACGCGCCAATAAAGTTCCCGAGGGTCGGCTCTTCATTCGCGCGAATACCGGTAAGAATGGTTTGCATTATCTGTATATCCTTATATTATATCACATTTTGTATTAAATTTCAAGCATGAGCGACAATTGTGTCGCGGACGTATCTGTTAGGCGCGAGGCCAATGCGGTATAAATGCGGAATAAATTGTCATAAGTATATTATAGCATAGGCACAAAAAATGGTGGAGCACAGGAGATT
>JAEEGL012724704.1_pt1 | contig 18486 bp, 11 predicted proteins | sample 9134231 | NCBI WGS metagenome assembly JAEEGL01 (sample SAMN16246548, study PRJNA631951) | gut metagenome | biome: gut microbiome; feature: rumen; material: fiber-attached | host: Bos | place: Iran: Karaj | collected 2018-10 | reverse complement strand
TGGAGTACCCGAAGCCGGCATAGAGCCTGGCACACCTTGGGAAGAAGTACCCGAAGACTTCGAATGTCCGCTGTGCGGCGTGGGCAAAGACCAGTTCGCCGCTGAGTAAAAGACCCCTAAAGACTCCTCCGAGTCTCCCTCAGGAAGACTTTTGGGATTAGGATTATGAACACGTTCCCTTGTATAAGCTCCGTCGCACAGATGATGGAGCTTATTGATGATATCGGTTTCCTGCCTCTGCTCGACAGCGGCATTCCGGGCTTCTCGGCAGAAGATATTATCGATGAGGACTGCCGCTACGTAGTCTTCCCCGATGGCGGTTGGGACTGGCCGTTGTGGAAATGGAAGGGGCAGATAGTCACCGAAATGCCCTGCCTCTATGGTAAGTTCTTCAATAAGAAGGCTGGCTTCATCAGCAAGGAATGGTGGGGCGACTTCTGCAACTACCGCCGAAGCAAATACGCCCGTCCCTCCGACGACTCCATTGAAGGCAGCATCCTCGATACGCTGAGGATGACGGGAAGCCTCATCACCAGGGAGCTGAGGTCGGCCTGCGGCTTCAACGGCAAAGGGATGCGGTCGAAGTTCGACGGATATGTGACGCGGCTGCAGATGGCAACTTACATCGTCACGGAAGATTTCGTCTATCCACATGACAAGCACAACAAAGAATACGGCTGGGGGTGGGCGCTGCTGAACACGCCCGAAGCACTTTATGGCAAGGAAGCCTGTCGGTGCGAATGCTCTCCAGAAGAGTCGTTCCAGAAAATCCTCGGGCAATTCAAGAAGATTCTTCCCGCCGCCACAGAGAAGGATTTACTGAGACTCGTTGGATAAAAAAGATTAAAAAAGCATAAGATATTTTCCCTTTTGAAATAAAAAGCATACTTTTGCACTTGTGAATCCGATAACAAAGAGACATATTGCTTCGTGGGTGCTGTTGGCGGTCTATTTGCCGACACTCCTCTTCTCGTCGCTCCATATCCATGATACATCAGTGGAAGAAGAGACGGCATGTGTCGAATGTGTGCAGCACCAGTGCCATGGTCATCTGATTCAGTTTTCGGACAGAATGCACCAATGTGTTCTGTGCCAGTTCTTAACATTGTCCTATGTGGCTACAGCTATTGTAGCGTTAGCTTGTTTCCAATCTCCAAGAAACAGTTTCTATGTCCTGCGCTCTCAAGTAAATTGCTTGAAAGCCTGCGACTTCTTTTACCTTCGTGCCCCTCCTGCTGTTTGAAAGACAAGAGACATCTTTTCCTTTTAGTTTTTCAAATATAATTGACTGCCACGCCAAAGGTGTGCGCAGCAAAGGACACATTTTAACTGTTTAACAGGAACAACATGAAACACATATTTATATATATAGGAGTCTGCCTTTGGGCAGTCTCTCTGCCTGCCTCCGCCCAACATGTGCATGAGCATAGCGACTGCTCGGAGGACAGCATCAACCCGAAGAAGGAAGCAATCCTGAGCGAGATAACCGTGCAAGGCATTGCCGGCACCCAGCGCCTGAAGGATGCTGCTTCGCCTTTCCTTGTGGTCTCGCCAAAGGTTCTGCACAGCAGCATAGGCACGAACATCGTGGATGCAGTCGGTCGCCTGCCCGGACTTGCACAAATCAGCACAGGCAGCAGCATCTCGAAGCCTGTCATCAGAGGGCTGGGCTACAATCGCGTCGTAGTTGTAGAGCAAGGCATTCGGCAGGAAGGCCAGCAATGGGGCGACGAGCACGGCCTCGAAGTCGATGAGGAAGGCGTGCATTCCGTAGAGGTGCTGAAAGGCCCCGCTTCGCTCATGTACGGCAGCGACGCCATTGCCGGTGTGATGGTTTTGCATCCCGAAAATCCCCTTGAGGAAGGCACGATGCAGGTTAAGGTGGGAAGCCAATACCAGACGAACAACGGCCTCTACGACTATCGTGTAGGCTTTGCAGGCAACGTCAAAGGCCTGCTCTGGAACTGGCATTTCCTCGACAAGGCAGCCCATAGCTACAAAAACGCCTCCGACGGTTATGTGCTCGGCACTTGGTTCAAGGAGCGCGACATCCAGGGAATGCTCGGCATCAACAGGTCGTGGGGACATTCCTGGCTCCGCTTCTCCCGCGTCAACTTCACACCGGGAATGGTGGATGGCGAGGCCTCAATGTTCAGTGAGCGTGACGGTCACAGCTACAGCATCGAGGCACCCTTCCAGAAGGTTCGGCACACAAAAGCCGTGAGCGACAACGCCTGGTTCTTCGGCGACGGAACCCTGAAGGCCATCGTCGGCTATCAGCAGAACTATCGCAGGGAATACGAGGACGAGGAGGAAGCCGAACTTGCAATGCGCCTTCACACCTTCAACTACGACATCAAGTACTTGCACACCCTCCCCAACGACTGGAAACTCTCGTCGGGCATCGGCGGTATGTGGCAAAAGAACATCAACCAAGGCGAAGAGTACTTGATTCCCGACTACCACCTCTTCGACTTCGGCTTCTTCGCCACAGCCGAATGGCAACGGAACAAATGGCACTTCTCCGGCGGCGCTCGCATCGACAACCGCCACCTCAACACATCTTCCTTGATAGAGGACGACATGCTACGCTTCGACAGGCTGAGCAAGAACTTCACCGGCATAACGGGCAGCCTGGGAGCTGTCTGGAACGTCACAGACAAGATGAATCTGCGCCTGAACTTGGCTCGCGGTTTCCGTGCCCCTACGGTCAGCGAGCTGTCGTCCAACGGTGTTCACGAGGGCAGCATACAGTACGAACTCGGCAACGCGGACCTCAAGGCGGAGAAAAGCATGCAGATAGACCTCGGACTTGACTACACTTCGCACTATGTGAACCTACAGGCTTCGCTCTTCTCGAATTGGATAGACGACTACATTTTCCTCTCCCGTCTCCCCTACGAAACAGAGGGCTACCGAACCTATCAGTACCGACAGGGCGACGCACGACTGATGGGCGGCGAAGTCTCTATTGATGTTCATCCCATCGACCCGCTCCACATCGAGAACTCCTTCTGCTATGTGCGAGGCATCCAGCTCCATCAGCCAGAAGAAAGCAAGAACCTGCCCATGATGCCTGCACCGAGATGGACGGGCGATGTAAGATACGAGTTCCCGACTTTCGCCCGCAACCATTGCAAGCGTACCTTCCTGGCATTCGGCGTAGAGTACGACTTCAAGCAGAACAAATACTATGCCTTCGACGAAACGGAAACAGCCACTCCCGGCTATGCGCTCCTCAACATCTCGGCTGGCATGGACCTGCACATCTTCGGGCACAACTGCATCGAGCTGACGCTCTCCTGCCAGAACCTCCTCAACAAAGTCTATCAGCCACACCTTTCCCGCCTGAAGTACATCGACACCCCCTCAGGAAAGCAAGGCCTCTCAGCCATGGGACGGAACTTCTGCGTCAAAGTCAACATTCCCATCGACATTCACCTCTAAACATCTTACATTGAACGGCGCAAATCGCATATACATTGCCATCGACCTCAAGTCGTTCTATGCCAGCGTGGAATGCGTGGAAAGAGGACTTGACCCCCTGACGACAAGACTCGTTGTGGCAGACGAGAGCAGGACGGACAAGACTATCTGCCTCGCCGTCACGCCTGCCCTGAAAGCCCTTGGCATCCCGGGGCGGGCGCGACTGTTCGAGGTCTATCAGAAGGCACGGGGCATAGACTTCCTCATCGCCAAACCGAGAATGGCGAAATACATCGAGGTCAGCACAAAGATTTTCTCAATCTACCTGAAATACATTGCTCCAGAAGACATCCACGTCTATAGCATCGACGAAGTCTTTATGGATGTTACCGATTATCTTGCCTCCTACAAGAAAACCGCCCACGAGCTGACAATAACCATCATCCGCGACGTACTGAAGCAGACTGGCATCACAGCCACAGCGGGCATCGGCACAAACATGTTCCTCTGCAAGGTGGCGATGGACATTGTCGCCAAGAAGATGCCTCCCGACGAGGACGGCGTCCGCATTGCTGAGCTGGACGAGATGACGTACCGTAAGACATTGTGGAACCACTTCCCGCTAACCGACTTCTGGATGGTGGGGCGAGGCACGGCTAACCGATTGGCAGCATACGGCATCGACACGATGGGCAAGATTGCGCGACAATCCATAGACAACGAAGACCTTCTCTACCGTCTGTTCGGTGTGAATGCTGAGATTCTCATAGACCACGCTTGGGGCTGGGAACCCTGCTCCATCAGGGACATCAAGACATACAAGCCACCCAGGAAATCGTTGAGCAGGGGACAGGTGCTGACCGAACCATACACGGCTCCAAAAGCAAGAAACGTCTTGATGGAAATGGCCGACGCCATCAGCCTCGACCTCGTGGAGAAACGACTGCTTACGAACCAGCTTGTGCTGACTGTCAGCTACGACCGCGAAAACCTGACAAGGCCAGAGATTGCATCACGCTATCAAGGCGAGATTACAAACGACTACTATGGACGCCCAGTACCAAAACACGCCCACGGCACAGCCCACCTCGAGGAGCATTCCTCGTCGAGCAAGGAAATCATCAATACCTTTATCAACCTGTACGACAGTATAGTTAACAGCGATTTACTAATACGTCGCTTAACCGTATGCGTAAGCAATCTAATTTACGAACATCAGGCAACCGAACAGGCTACGGAAGAGACAAAGGAACCTGAACAGCTTGACCTCTTTACGGATTACGATGCCATTGCAAGCGAAGCGCAAGCCAAGGAACAGGAGCGCAAGAAAGAGCGAAAGATGCAGGAAGCAATCATCAGCATAAAGAAGCGTTTCGGCAAGAATGCCCTCCTCAAAGGGACAAGCTTTGCCGAAGGCGCTACTGCCAAAGAACGAAACGCCCAAATAGGGGGCCACAAAGCTTAGGCAATCCCTTTATCCTTTTATATTGGTGTTCGGGAAACCTTTTAGCGGTAATAAAATCTCGGCACGTTGAGTTGACCAAATCGGCACGTCGAGTTGTTAAAGTCGGCACACCGATTTGCCTTAATCGCTTAAGGTTTTCGATTCTTACCTTTTATTGTCCAGAATACTTGCGGCAACCGCATTGCTCACCACGGAACGCAGGCGAACAGTAGAGCCTCCCTCGTCGGGATGGACAGAATTCGTGAGCAGGATTACGCTGCAATCCAGTTCTGGGTCAATGACAATGCCTGTCCCCGTGAATCCCGTGTGACAATAGGTCTGCCTGGAGAACAAGTCGCCGTTGCAGGAAGCGTATGCGCTGTAGCAATCCCAGCCGTATGTACGTCCGAAGGACTCGGCAAAGCTGGGTACGGTGCGCAGCAGGCGAGCCGTCTGTTTGCTCATGATGCGCTTGCCCTTCCATGTGCCTTCATTTTGAAGCATGGCACAGAGGATGGCAATGTCCTCGGCTGTGCTGAAGAGACCGGCGTTGCCGCTGATGCCACCATTCATGATGCGGGCAAGCGGGTCGTGCACCATGCCGCAAAGCACACTGTCCGCTGCTTGTCGCGTGGTGGGAGCCACGATGCTGCGCCAGTCCTCGCCCTTCGGCATCAGCTTTGCCCAACATGGCAGTTCGGTGTTGTGCCAGACGCCATCGGCATCGGGAGCACAAGGGATGTAGTCAGTGTGGTTCATACCCAGCGGGGCGAAGATGTGCTGACGGGAAAATTCTCGTAGCGACATTCCGCTTGTGGTCTCGACGATGCGTTGCAAGGTGATGAAGTTCAAACAACTATAACGGAAACCTTTGCCCGGCTCGAAGCCGCGCTTCATGTGGGATATGTGTTCGATGCACGCATCGGGATTGGGCACAGCATCGGCTGGAGGCGAGTAGTAAGCAGGCAAGCCAGAGGTGTGCGTCATCAGGTGATGGATGCGTATGGTGGTTGTCTCGCCCGACTCGTCTTTCCAGTCCTCGAAGCCAGGGACGTAGCGGTTCACGGCATCGAGCATTCGGAACTTTCCCTCTTCGCAAAGGATGAGTGCAGAGATTGCTGTGGACATTGCCTTGCTGCACGAAGCCATGTCGAAGATGGTATTTGTGGTCATAGGTTTCACTTCTGGCCATACCTGTCGGTTGCCGTAGGCTTTCAGGTACGCAATCTTGTCGTGCCGAACTACTGCCAGCACAGCACCAGGAATGTCACCTCGCCCGATAGCATCTTCGATTATTGAGTCGGCCTTGAGCAACCGATGGGAGTCCATGCCCACACTCTCCGGACTTACATGTTTAAGTTGTTGTGCTTGGACAATAGCAGGCAAGGCTGCAAGGAAGAACAGCAACAGAACTCTCGCTTTTGCGCACAGGCACTGGGGCAGGACACCACCATTGCCGCACGGATGACTGTCGTTTGTTTTCATATTTCCTTCTTACTTTATGTGCGCCCATTTGCATTCGAAGTCCCAGATTTCTGCATCCAGCTTCAAGGCTCGCTCGCATTCCTCCTTCGTCTTGCCGTTGGGGACGCGCGGGCCTCTGAGATTGACGAAAGGCTCACCGGCATCGAAGGATGCCAAGACTGCGTCAAAGAACATCTTCCAGCGGACTTTGTAGAAGGTCTCCACCAGTCCATCCCAATCGCGGTTGGCATAGTCAGCGAGGTGATAGGTGTCGCCCCAAACGGTGATGATGGTGCGGGCGTTCTTCTCGAAGTAGTCCTTCTCTGCCTCAGTCTTACCCCAAGCACGGGCATCGCGAACCCAGTCGTCGAGCGAGAACTCCTTGCTGGCCTTCAGCACCGCAACCATCTGGTCGCACATGCCGAGAAACTCCTGCGAAGCCGCTACCATGGCGTTTCTGTCGCCTGCCTTATAAGCATCGGCGAAGCGTTTCCTTACGGCCAGCGCCTTGTTGCGGATGGACTGGCGGTGAGCGTTGGCGAAGTCGAACTTGAAGTAGTTGGAAGTGCCCTTCACTTCATCCAGCAGCGCAAGCGCCTCGTCAAGGTTGTTGATGTCGTAACCTTTGCGGAGTTCTGTCGTCCAGTTCCATTCGCCTTCAAGATTGGGATGTGCGTTGATGATGCCTGCCGCACCTGTACTTGTGTGGGTGGTGCAAACCTTATCCACCATCGTATGCCAGTATGCCCTGAAAGTCGGGTCAACGTGCCCCAGATGGCGGTCAGCTATGTTATCGATGTAGGCGTCGAAGCCGATGCCTGTATCCCAAGCTTGAGCCAGAAGAGCCTCATAGACAGGCTCGTTGACGCCAAAGCCTTCGAGCGTTGAGCCAATGCCCACGAACTCTTTGCCGCCCTCCTTCTTTGTGCCGGCAATCAGCTTCGCATTATGTTTGTAGTCGCCCTCAATCTCGGTCATGCCTCCGAAGTTGCCGAGGTAACACCATATGAACTTGTGGCCGTAGAAGTGCTCGGTGAGTCGCCATATTTCGGTGTAGTCGCATTCATAGTCGAGCATAATCATCTTGCCCTGCGGAACGGCTGTGAGGTATGCCTTGATGCGCTCTGGTGTCCATGCTCTCTTGTTGCTGATGAAGAGCCAAGCCATCTGCAACCAAATGGCTTCCGGGTCAACATTCGTCAGGGATTCATACACGCCTGCTGATATCTTTGCCAACGAATCAGGTTCCCATGATGGGGGTGAGACTTCGTTGAAGAGGTCAACGCCGTAGATGTGGTTCGTTCCGTACATCTTGGTCTGTTCCTCGAGGAAGTCTTTCTGAATGCGGGCAAAGATGGGGTCTGAAGGGTTCAGGTAAGTGCAGCGGTACTTCTCGTCGAAGTTGCACCAGCGGTTCACTTTCGAAGTCCTGATGCCTGGTACGGCTTGCTCCAAGTCTGCGGGAATGTGTCCGGCGAAAGCAGGGAGCACAGGCGTCATGTTCAACTCGCGCTCTCGTTTCAGGATTTGCTTCTGCAGCTTCACCTGTCCATCTATCCAGCTTTGGGGCAGCGGCCCTTGCCAGCGGTCGATGTTTATCATGCGCTGCCAAGGCAAATGGGCAGGGCCGGTGAAGTAGGCGCGGATTTGCTCGTCGGTCAGGCCATACTTGCGCCACACCTTCTGCCATACAGCTTCTTGGCCAGTGATGGCAAGCGGCATGTTCACACCGTTCAGCGCCATCCAGTCGATGAAACGTTCCCATTGGGGCCACTTCCACCACGGCATCGTGTAGCCGAAGGTGCAGTAATTGAGGAAGAACCTAATGGGAACTTCCACTTTGCCCGACACCTTCTGCGGCACTTGCGGCATCGTCTCGGGCAGCTCTACGGGGTTGAAGTCGTACCAGCTTACGTTGGCCAGGCAATACTGTTGGATGTAACGGTTCAGGCCGACCGCCATTGAGTTGGCATTGTTGCCTCGGATAAGAACTTTCTCGTCTTTCTGCAGCAGTTCGTAAGAGTCTGTCGGCGAATCGGTCTGCTCAAAGACTACGGCTTTTGCCTTACTGCCCATCACTCTTCGCGCCAATGCTTCAGCAGCTCGCTCATCGGCTGTCTTAAACGACATCATGGCCAGTGAAACCGCCAAAAGCAAAAAGGTTCTGAATAAAGATTTGTTAGTTGTCATAATAAATGATGTGGGTTTATTTGATGATTAGTTTTTGTGCGTTGTGAATATAGATGCCCGGTCGGAGTGATTTGTCGCTGACTCTGCGGCCACTCAGGTCGAACCAAGCATCCTTAATGTCCTTAAGGTCTTTAAAGTCTTTAAGGTCCTTAAGGTCTTTAAGGACGGTGATGGTATTGGTTCCTTCATCTGTCTCCTCGGAAATCTCGTAGATGAGCGGTGCCTTTGATGTCCAGCTAATCTTCACGGCTACAGCCAAAGGATAAGATGTAAGGTCGAAGTGGCTGACATAGCCCGACAAATTGCGAAGTTCTTCCCAAACTCCACCATCTGTCGTAATGCTCACGACTGCATCGGTTGTCTGTCCACCATCCTGATAAACGGTGAGAGCCTTGGCATATTGCAACGAGCGGAGGTGCCAGACGATTTCTCCAGGTTTGTTTGTGGCTGCGGGAACAAAGCAAGTGCCACCATCGGCATCTGAAAGTTCAGGAATCGTCATGCCGGAAGTATTGACAGCAGGCCCTTGATAGGCTTCTTCGTAAAGGCGACCGTTCACCTCGATTTCGTAGAGACGTAGCCAATGCGAAGTGTTGGGTGTGGAGAGGAAGAGGCGAACATACCTCGCTGTCTTTCCCTGCCCATCGAAGTCGCAATAGGTCATCTCGTCGCTGTACTTCACGTTGTGCGCATTCGTGAGCGTGTAGTTCGTGTCTGTCGTGCCGCTGATGGGGATGCTCTCCCATGTCTTCCCGTCTGCAGAGAGTTGCACAAGTCCGGCCGTCATGTAGTCATCGTTCTCTGTCCCCATGCAGATACGCACATCATTGATGGGCATAGCTTTCCTGAGCCTTACGGTATAGGCATCACCGTCTTCTTGGTTGCGACGGATGCAAGTCCACGTCGTGTAATCGTCGTCTATCATATACTTCTCCGTATGTCCGTCGTAGAAACCGGCGCTGCACTGTGGTGTGGTGACAGAAATGGGCTTCACCTTCTGGGGCAGCACAAGTTTGAACTCCGTACTGGAGAGTTTCAAGTAACGTGGCTCGGAAGAAGGATTTAGGATGGCAACATATTTAATGTGTTCGAAGGGTAGAGGACTGTCCTTCTGCATTTGCGCCCATTGCTTTCCGTTGGCTGAGCAGATTACCTCGTAGTGCTGCCATAGTGTATCGGCAAGGACATAGTCCTCAATGCGTGTGGCAAAGGGAAGGGAAAGGCACACATAGTCGCCTGATAACATTTCCACGGGCTTGGTCAGCTTGATGTAAGCTTGGCCAGAGCTGGACAAGAAGGTAGCAGAGCCGTTCATGTCCTCGCGACTACCCACAAAGCTGGGGTTTGAGGTGTCCTGTTTAGTGAAATAATCCTTGCCGAGCGAATTGCGAGAGAACCATTCCAGGAAGGGTGTCATGGCCTCAGCAGCAGGCTCAGGGTATTGTGTGGAAAGGCGGATGCTGCTGCCCTTGCCTGTAAGGATGTTGTAGGCAAAGCGGCTGTCCGATGCGAGACCATCGACATAGTTCAGTTCCTTCACAGAGGTTTCCCACTTTGAATCGTCGTCCGGCGAAACAACCAACTCCGAGAGTTTGACTATCTCCTGTGCCATCGCTTCGAGTTTCAAGAGCCAAGGACGTACATCATTATAAAAGAGTTGGTCGCTTTCACGCTCAGAGGTATCGAGGGCGTGCAGGTCTGCACAGGCATTCAGTATGCCTTGAACCTCAGAGAGCAACTCCTCCGTCGGAGGATTGCCCTTGCCCAATGCTGTCTTGAAGCGAGAGACAAGCGAACTGAAGACAGACGAATCGTAGTAGCTTAGATAGGGAGCAAGAAGGCGAAGGGCTGCGCTATGTTCCTTGCCCACCACGGCGGACAGAGCAGCCTCCCAGGATGCCATGTTGTCGAAGGCGGCTGTGTTCCAGGTGTAGTTACCGATACTGAATAATGCAATCTTCGACACTTCGCCTTGCTGCATGGGATTGATGAGGATAGTTTTAGCTCCCTTCAGGTTGGCTTCGAGCCGAGAGGAACCGTCAATTCGCCGATGTATGCTGAAGTTGGTGTAGGTGTCCATCGGGAAGAGCTTCGTCACGTCCTGGTCGTTGCAGGGATAGTTCCACCACCACGACACTTCGCGCCCAAGATAACTCTTGCCCAGCTGGAAGTCGCTGGTGTTTGGCACCGTCCATGTCTTTTGCCCTGTAATATAGACATCGACCTTCGCGGGCGTGTTACTCAGGGCAGCATAGAACTTCTGCCGGTTCTCTGCAGTGGATTGGTTGAAGTTATATATTTGCGGCACAAGGTTCAAGGGCTTCACCGTGTCTTCGGGAGCCACTCCCTCTTTGTTCCATTTCTTGTCGATAAGGTTCTGTAGTTCCGTCACACGACTGGCATTGAGTTGTTGCGTAGCGTCGTCTGTTGGTATGCTCACGTCATCGACGCACAAGCCGAACTGCCGCACGCCAAGTCGGTACATGTTCTGAAACTTCGTCATGATTTTCGAGACGACGGTGGTGTTGCTGGAATTGGTGAAGGCCGAACCTGGATGAATAGCCCAAATGAAGTTCACCTTGCATTGGTGCGCCGTCTTTGTGATGTTGCGAAGCATACTCTGCGAGAGGTAGCCCAACTTCTTTTGCTCCGAAGTGATGCTCGTCGGATAGGGGTCTGCCCATTTCTGGGAATGGTAGGGGTCGCTCTTTGCCCCGTACATATACATATTCATCTTATATCGGGCCATGAAGCGGAAGAGGTCCTGGCTCACCTCTGCACTATAGGGAACGCCGTAGTAGCCTTCGATGATGCCTCGGTTCTTCACGTCTGCATAGTCCTGAATCTCGCCGCAAACGATATTTTCTGCATCTTGGTCAAGTATCTGTTCCAGCGAGGCCAGACCATAGAACGTGGCATCGGTGTTCTCGCCTATTATGGTTATTTCAGCCAGCTCGCTCCCCTCTTGCCTTTGGATGGTTATATTGTGCCGGTCGTACTTGCCTGAAATAGCGAGGCTCGCATCCACACTAAGGTGAAGAATGGCATTGCCCCCCTCAGTCTCACCCGATTGGGATGTTTGTAGGGGAGGATGCTCCTCAATCACCTGCACAGCTCGGTCTATTGTGTATTGGTCTATGCCGTCATCGGCGATGATGTTCACCGTCTCGGTCAGGGAAGCTGTCTGCCCCGACAGCTGTGTTAAGTGCGGAACTGGATAAATGCCGTAGGGATTCGCTTGTGCCCATGACTTCACACATAGCAGCAAAGTAGGAAGCAGGAAAAGAATTCGTCTCGTTTTCATGGTAATGTGTTTGTATTCAACTCCAGTTAATCCTTATTACTTCTCGTTCTCCTGCTGATAGTTCGGACGGAGGGAAACCTGCTCGGCCGTGGGGAAATCTTTTGGGACGGCCTGTGTCACCTTCCCTGTGGCGCACCATTCAGAGCCGCGAAGCAGCAAGGTCTGGAAACCCGCACATTGCATAGAGGGATTGTCGTCGAGGCTGTCGCCGCAATGGCCAAGCATAGTGTGGAAGATTCTTCCCTTTCCGTATTTAACGGTGAAGATAAGCGGCTCTTCCCTGCCCGAACCGTTTTTCTCAGTAGGGGAATAGGCCGTATAGAGCAGGTCTTTGATGTCTCCTGGGCCTCTCATCCTGTCGTAAAGCTCGTCCGTGGTGTGCTTCCATTGTGCTGGCAGCCCTGCAACGATAGGATGCTCCGCACATCGGCAGTTGAGCACGAACTCATGTCGGAAGCCATGAGAGCCTCCAAACCCGGGAGAAGCATCCTTCTGCAATGCCCCGTCTTTCCAGTAGAGATAAGGCCCCGATGTCTCGTTTCTGCCGCCCCAGCCACCCAGGGCTATCATCTCGTTGTATTCGCGCCAGTTGGTAAACGCGTTGTCGGCTGCATGGTAAACCACTACCCCACCGCCTTTGCGCACGTATTTTACAAAAGCGGCATTCATTTCTGCCGACCAACTGTCGCCGTTGTAATCCAGTACCACCAGCTTGTACTTGCCGAAGTCCACCGAAAAGTTCTTCATGTCCTCGCCCTGCTTTGGCGACACAGCCACATCGAGGCTGAACAACCCGGAGTTCTCCAGTATCATCTTGATAGCCCGATGGCTGACTTCCCAATTGTGGTTGTTCTGACCTGTAATGATAACACCACGAAGAGGTTGCTTCGCGTTAGCGCAGAAATTGGCAGAAAGCAATACTGCCAACGTCAAAAGAAAATGCTTAGTCTTCATCATAGTTTTACTGTTTTTGCGTTCTTCGGTTACAAATTTAGATAAAAATATTGAGTTTATATGCCAGTCGAGACAAAAATATAAACAACTTGTCCCGAAAAGTTAGAAATCAAGGTTCACACACGCTCTTTTCCTGTTATTTCGTGCTCAAAGTCACAATTTGTTTTTTATTCCTGTCCGCTAAACATTGAATGTCTCGTGAACGTGAATGCATAAAGAAATGAAAAGACTCGTCACTCGTCACCTTGTCTGTTATAGTGTTGATTATCAAAGAGCTACGTTGGTGATGAGTGGGTGACGAGTGGTGACGAGTAAAATACCACTCATCACCCTTGTTAGTCACTAACAGTCAAACAGTTAAGACATATTGGTGACGAGTGACGAGTAAAATGCTTTCTGCAAAAAACAAACCTGCGAGTAGTGGCAAACACACCACGCTGCGTTGTCCATCGCAACACGTTAAGTTGCCCGATGAAGCACGCTTAGTTTAGCCACGAAGCACGCCTAATCGAGCAACTATCATTGCAAACGATATGTGTTCCCACGGACAGCCGCTTAAATTCTTTCAAGGGGGTGCACCAGGGCACAAAACAATTGCCCTCCGAGAGTCGAAAAGACTTTCGGAGGGCAATTCACTCAGTTCTCCCTCAGAAAGAGAGGGAGTAAGGAGGTGCTTGTTTTTACTTCAGAGTAACGGTTACTACCTTGTCAGCTTCTGCAACGACAACCTTGTCCTCGCGGAGCAGCCAACCAAGAGCCAGGTAAAGATCCTTGTCGGTCTTAATCTTAGCGACCTTCTTCAGATCCTTAAGGTTCAGTGCACCATTCTCATTCAGGGCAGTCCAAACGGCACCTGCCAATGTTCCAACTGTTTCAGTCATTGTTTTCTTGTTTTTTTGATTGTTATTCCTTATTTCAATCTTAACCTGAGATTTAACTCTCGCGTGCAAAGGTACGGCGAAATCTTGCAATATTCATGTTCCTTGAGCCACTTTTTTATGTTTTACGGCATATTATTGACATTTATCAAGAGGCGAGAGGGCTTTTTCTCAGAAAAAAGTATATCTTTGCGCGACTTTTGAAACAACAACTCAACATATAAATAGATAATGAAAAAGGTTTTAGCAGCCATTTCTTGCATTGGCATTCTGCTTGCTTGCGGAGCTTGCAAGCGCGAGACAAAGGACGAGAAGTTCCAGCGCGACTTCAAGCAGTTCACACAGAAGGAATGTCCCAAGTTCGTTGACCAATGTACCCGCCTCGACAGCGCCTGCTACGACATCGAGAGCCGAACCTTGTTTTACAACTATTCCGTGCAGGGCGAACTCGACAACGACTCCATTTACACAGAAGAGCTTTCCGAAGCCTTCCACGACGACATCCTGAAAGGACTGAAGGGCAGCCTCCAACTGAAGGTTTACAAGGACGAGGGCATCACTTTCTGCTACAGCTATCGAAGTATGACTACGGGGAAACAGCTCCTCGAACTGAGCTTCACCAAAGAAGACTATTGAATGCAGAAAGTCTTTCAATACGCCGACCTGTTCGTTGATACCGCTTCGCACCAAGTCTTGCAGTCAGGGGGAGCGGTGATGCTCACCGACACCGAGTACCGGCTGCTTGTCTATCTGCTAAGGCATCAGGGCGTTGTATGCCGTCGCGACGACATCATCGAAGGCGTATGGGGCGAGCGTTTCCTTTATGACACAGGCACGCTGGACGTCCACCTCTCCTCGCTCCGCCACAAACTTGGCTGGACGAAGGAAGGGCCTGTGCGAGCCGTCAGAGGCGTAGGCCTTATCCTGCCGCATCAAGCTCCCGCCACCAACGTCGTGAAGATAGATGCTTTCCTGCGCGAGCTGCTGATGTGCCACGAAGATGTGCTTCGGGCAAAAGACATCTGTTGCTACCTCAGGCTTACGCCTTTCGTCTATGAGATTATGGTGGATGAAGCAATCCTGCGTCAAATCTTCTCTGCTGTCTTTTCCCTCTTCCTAAAGTATGGCCCAGAAGGTGCCAGATGGGAAATCTCTTCGCAACTGACCATTCGTGAATACACGTTGAAGCTGACCTCGACTGGCGCTTGTCCCGACTTCGCAGAAATGCAGTCGGCCAGGCAGCAGGCAGCCTTCCTCGGCATTCCCATCCGTATGGGGAACAAGTCCACAACTGAAGGAACAGTCATGGGCGTAGAGCTTGCAATCCCGATGGAAACAGAATCTTAAGCCAATCTTAAGGAAAAACTGAAATACTTGCCGTACCTTTGCGCTCGGAATTTAACAAATAGCAAAGTTCAATGAAAAAATTTAATCTTTTACTCTTCACTCTTCTCCTTCTCCCACTCAATGGCGTCGGAGGGGTTTCCCTCTTTGCCAACGAAGCCGACACAGTATCCATTCACACGATGGACGAAGTGGTTGTGGTCAGCACGCCCAAAGAACATACCGAACTCCGCCAGCAGCCACTCTCGTCAACATCGCTCGGAGAAACGCAGCTCAGGCAAAAGGACATCACGGGCATCAAGGACCTCACGGCTCATATCCCAAGTCTCTTCATCCCCGACTATGGCAGCCGCCTCACTAGCAGCATCTACCTGCGAGGCGTGGGCAGTCGCATCGGCACTCCAGCTGTCGGGATGTATGTCGATGATATTCCTCTGGCAAACATGAGCAGCATGGACCAAGACCTGAGCGACGCAGAGCGCATCGACGTGTTGCGCGGTCCGCAGAGCACCCTCTATGGCCGCAACACCATGGGCGGACTCATCCGCGTCTATACCAAGAACCCGATGAACTATCAAGGCACGGATATTGAGCTGGGTATCGCTACATATTTTAATGCTCGCGCGAGGCTGACGCACTACCAGCGCACCTCCAACCGCTTTGCCTTCAGCACAGGATTCAGCTACGAACACAAGGACGGCTTCTTCGAGAACGAAGCCCTCAACGGCCAGCACGCCGACCGCAGCGACGACCTCTCTGCACGCTGGCGAGGCATATACCTGCCCTCCGACAAAGTCCGCCTCGACCTCTCCGCACGCTATCAATGGACGAAGCAAGGCGGCTATCCCTATATGGCAAACGAAGGCAACGATGCAGGTGTGGTGGCCTACAACCGCGCCTCACACTACCGCCGCAACCTGCTCTCCTTAGGCCTCAATGCCGAGCACGACCTGGGGCGCGTCATGCTGACCAGCAGCACGGGCTTCCAGTTCCTCAAGGACGATATGCTTATGGACCAGGACTTCTCGCGCAAAGACCTCTATACGCTACAGCAGAAGCAAAACAGCAAAACGCTCAGCGAAGAGATTGCCGTGAAGTCAAAGAACAACACACGCTGGCAATGGACAAGCGGAGCAAACATCCAATATCAATGGCTCAAAACCCAAGCTCCCGTCACTTTCTACCAAGATGGTTTGGATTGGTTGAGCCAGATGACCAACACCAACGCCAATCGCTTCATGCCTGTTGTTCAGGCAGGTCCGATGAGAATGGCTTTCAACTTCGATGACCAACTGCAAGCTCTCGACGGGCAACCTACAACCACAGGCGTACCCTTCGCCACAGACTTCTCCTCGCCCATGCTGACCACCGGCATCTTCCATCAGTCCACCTTCAACGACCTCTTCGGCGCCAAAGGACTTTCGCTGAGTCTCGGCCTGCGCCTCGACTATGAGCGTATGTGGCTTGACTATGATGCGAGCTATGCCATGCAACACATCTACCAGCTCTCAGGTCACCTGAGCGGCCCGATGGAACGGGACATTAGCATGGTGCCTGCCAAAGCTTACGACATACAGGGGCAACTGAAAGGAAAGCTAAACAAAGACTACCTGCAACTCATGCCACGCTTCTCGCTGCAATATGCCTGGGGCAAGACAGGCAACATCTATGCTTCTGTCAATCGCGGCTATCGTTCCGGCGGCTACAACATACAGATGTTCAACGAACTCCTGCAACCCATGATGCGTACCGCCATCATGCAGGACGTGGCAAATGCCACCATTCCTGTTCTCGAAGCACAACGGACTATTCCTGCCGAAACGAAAGCCCAAGTAAAAGGCATCCTGCAAAGCATGGCCGCAGGAAGCGAATTGGACATAGACGGCACTCTGCGCTACAAGCCTGAGACAGCATGGAACTACGAGATAGGCTCCCACCTAAACTTCCTCGACGGACGAATCAAAGCCGACCTCGCCGCCTTTTGGATTGAGACACGCGACCTGCAGCTCAGCCAAATGTCGGAGAGCGGTATGGGACGCGTCACCGTCAATGCCGACCGTAGCCGCAGCATCGGCATGGAGGCTTCGCTACAGGCTGCCGTTACAGATGCTCTTTTCTTCAACGGTGGATATGGCTACACTCATGCAACCCTTCGTCACAGCGGGACAGAGGACCATCCGTCTGATTACTTTGTTCCTTTTGCTCCGCAACACACGATGTCGCTTGGCGCACGATACGTCTGGCATACGCGTGGCTGGCTACAAAACATCAGCCTCTATGCAGGCGGGAAAGGTGCAGGCCGCATCTACTGGACGCGCGAGAACGACCTCACGCAACCCTTCTATGCACAGCTTGATGCTCGCCTCTCCGTCACGCACAACGACCTTGAGCTGTCACTTTGGGGCAACAACCTGACCAACACCCGCTACAACACCTTCAGCTTTGTCACACGCGGCGAAGTCTTCTCACAGCGCGGAGCACCGCTTCAAGTCGGGGTTGATGTGAAAGTGAAACTTTAAGGATTAACATTTAGTTCACCGCCCCATTTTGTATCCCATTTGATACTGAAACCGTTCTGAACATTATTCGGGTCATCATTATCATTATTATCAGATGACCCGAATAATTTGCCTTTCCATTTGGTCAGATAGTTAATGCGGAAAGGCACATCGTTGAAGTGCTTCTCATAAAGCACAATATCATTTGCCCCAAGGGCCTGAACAGTATAATTACTTGTAGCCTGCTCCTCAGGCAGGAAGAGATAAATGGTAAACATACCTGCTTTACCTACGTTTTCGTCGGGAAGAGTCATCTCAAAAGTCCTGCCTGTACTTTCAGGAGTAAAGCCTGTCACAGCATCAAGCACTGTACCGCCTGCCGAACTGATAAACCGCATCTTCTTAATATCAACAGGTATCTTATCCTCCGTCTCCAAACGGAAGGCGGCTACAACGTGCCTAAGCGTAATCTCCTTATTAAGGCTAGCATCCTCATCCAGTGTGAACTCTTCACAGTAAAGGAATGTGTTAGGCACATAGGCATTATCCCAAGTGATGTAATTAAGAGAAGCTATCTCGCATCCCGTCTGCTTTTTCTGAAAGTTATTGTAGCCCAAGACAAGCACTCGATAATGACCATACGGCAAGGTAACAGAAAATTGTGGGAAGGTTTTGACATTGCTTTCATCATAGTCATCGCTCTTATGCAGTATTGCCGGACAAACCATTTCATTCGTCTCTGCATTAAACACAGTTAGCAACAGATTAGCTAAATCCATTGTTATTGTTTCAGTTGCTCTTGTCGAAGCAGAACTTGAAAGGTCATCGAAGCTGATTTGGCTGTAGTTAGTCACGGAGAAGTTAATGGTGCACTGCCCTTCATTGTCTGGCTCTGACTGGCACGATGCCAACAGACACATAGAGCAGGAAACAAAGAGCAAAAGGAAAGGATGTTGTTTGAACATTTGGCGATATTGTGTTAAC
>JAEEGL011425751.1_pt1 | contig 18487 bp, 12 predicted proteins | sample 9134231 | NCBI WGS metagenome assembly JAEEGL01 (sample SAMN16246548, study PRJNA631951) | gut metagenome | biome: gut microbiome; feature: rumen; material: fiber-attached | host: Bos | place: Iran: Karaj | collected 2018-10 | reverse complement strand
TACCGACCGGTTCGGGAATACGTTCACGGCTGTGGCGGTGCCTTTCGTGAACATTGAGACGCCTGAGTTTAAAGAAATGATAGACGCGCTCGAGGCAAACGATATTCCCGTTTTCAGGGATTCCGACGGCACCGACGCGAACAGGATTTCCGCATTAAACAGATTTTTCGTTAGTGAAAAAGGGCTGTCAGCGGCGCAGGTGAAAGCCCCCGATTCTTTCAAAGAGAATCCGGTGATCGTCACGGCATATTCCGGAACCGATATGTTCACGAAGGCGTTTCTCTCCGTGAACACTTCGCCTGAACCGATGCGGGCATTTGTCCGGCTGGGAAATTCCGAGTCGTTCGCGATTCCGGAAGAAGAACAGATCGTGCGGCTCTGCCCGGACACCGGCGAAGTCATTCCCGTAGACGCTTCTTCCATGGACGGTGAAAAACTGTTTTACGCCGACTTCGGACCTTATGAAGCCGCCATATTCGGAACTCTCCGATAACTTTTAGAGGTTAAAAACAAAATGAAGACAGCTTTTTGGGGACAGCCTGATATGCTCCGTAAGGTATATCCCGAGGAGACAATTTCGAAAATCGGACTCGCGGCAGGGGAGCCTGCATCCTTCGTCGAAGATTATTCACCGACGGACGCGGAGGTGATATTCACTACCTGGGGAATGAAAAGTTTCCGGCACGAGGAAATCAGGGAAGTCTTCCCGAATTTAAAATACATTTTCTATGCCGCGGGGTCGGTGCAGTCCTTTGCGCGTCCGTTTCTTGCCCAGGGCGTGAGGATCTTTTCCGCGTGGCAGGCGAACGCGGTTCCCGTTGCGGAGTTCACGGCCTCGCAAATTCTTCTCGCCGGCAAGAGGTACTTTGATATCTTCACAGGAGGAAACGCGCCCGCAAAAGGCAATTATAACCTAAAAGTAGGTATAATCGGAATGGGCTCCGTGGGCTGGCGGACGGCGTCCCTCCTAAAGAGGCACCACGTTATTGTTCTTGCTTACGACAAATTCATGCCGGCGGATATAATGGTGGAATACCGCGCCTCGAAGGCCTCGCTTCAGGACATTTTCCGCGAGTGCGACGTCATTTCCAACCACCTGGCGGACAACCCGCAGACGCGCGGAGTGATCTCGCGGAAGCTTCTCGAATCAATGAAGGATGACGCCTGCTTCATAAACACCGGCCGCGGCGCGCAGGTCGACCACGACGCGCTTTACGACGTGATGAAAGCCTCCCCGAACCGCACCTGTCTTCTCGACGTGACGTACCCCGAGCCTCTTCCCGAAGACCATCCGCTGCGCACTCTTAAAAACGTGATCATCTCGCCCCACATCGCCGGCAGCCTCGGGAACGAACTCCGCCGCATGAGCGACTACATGCTCAAGGAATTCTTCAGCGTTGTAGTAAAAGGCGAGGAGCCAACCTTTGAGGTCACAAAATATATGCTTGAGGTGATGGCGTGAAGGCGGGGCTTGTTTCGGTAACTTTCAGAAAACTCACGCAGGAGAGAATCGTAGAACTCTGCGCGGAGAACAGTCTCGGATATATAGAGTGGGGCGGCGACATTCACGTTCCCGCCGGAAACTTTGAGGCGGCCGGATCCGCAAGGAAGCTCTGTGAAGAGGCGGGAATCGTTCCGTTAGGGTACGGGAGTTACTACAACTCCTGCGACGATTTCGGGAAGTTCGACGTTCAGCTCAGCACCGCAGAAATTCTCGGAGCGGAGTATATAAGAATCTGGGCGGGACGTTCGCGTGAATACGATTCAAACGCCGCCGAAAACATCAAAAGATGCGTGAACGCGGCGGAGGCAAAAGGCTTGAAGGTCACCCTTGAATGCCACAGAGGCACGATGACGGAAGACCCGGAACTCGCGCTAAGACTGTCGGATGAAACCGGCTGTCTGCTTCACTTCCAGCCCAACCCCGACATCACCTTCGAGAAAAATCTGCAAGCCCTGGAACTTACAAAACACCGCCTCTCCGCCTGCCACGTTTTCGCCTGGGAGCGCGGAAACGTCAGACTTCCTTTGAAAGCGCAGGAGGCGCAGTGGCGGGAATACGCGAAAGCAGCGGGGGACGTTCCGAATCTTTTGGAGTTCGTAAAAGACGACAATCCGGTCATGCTGAAAGAAGACGCGGAAACTTTGAGAACAATAATCGGGAAATCCTGATTCAATGAAAGAAGAATGACTTTATGAAACTGAGTGAACTGAAAATCGAACAGTCCGGCGTGATTGAAGAGGTCGGCGGCGAGGGCGCTTTGAGGCAGCATTTTCTCGACATGGGAATGACGCCGGGCACCGAGGTCACCGTCTCGAAATTCGCGCCTATGGGCGACCCGGTTGAGCTTCTTGTTAGAGGCTACACGCTGACGGTGCGTCTCTCGGAGGCTGAAAAGATCAAGATCAGGCCGACCGATAAAGAGCCCGGAAGCGACCCGGAAAAAGCGCGCCAGAAGTCCGAGATCGACCACCCCGGCCTCGGTGAGGAAGGCCGTTTTCACCCTAAAGGTAGCGGAAATCCGCTTCCCGCCGGAACCAAGCTGACGTTCGCGCTTGTGGGCAACCAGAACTCCGGCAAGACGACGCTTTTCAACCAGCTGACCGGCGCCAACCAGCACGTGGGCAACTTCCCCGGCGTCACCGTCGACAGGAAGGACGGTGTGATCAGAGGGCAGGCGAACACGCTCATCACAGATCTTCCCGGCATCTATTCGATGTCACCGTATTCCAGCGAAGAGCTGGTCTCGAGGAATTTCGTTCTCGACGAGAAGCCCAAGGCGATCATCAACATCGTCGACGCGACCAACATCGAGCGCAACCTTTATCTCACGATGCAGCTTCTCGAGCTCAACGTGCCGATGGTCGTCGCGCTCAACATGATGGACGAGGTCCGCGGCAACGGCGGAACGGTCGACGTAAACGCGATGGAGTCGATGCTGGGCGTTCCCGTCATTCCGATTTCAGCGGCCAAAAACGAAGGCGTCGACGAGCTAATCAGGCACGCAGTTCACGTTGCGAAATATCAGGAATGCCCCGAGCGGCAGGACTTCTGCGGCGCCGACGACCACGGTGGTGCGGTTCACCGGGCCATTCATGCGGTCAGCCACCTTATCGAAGACCACGCAAAGGAGGCGGGCCTTCCCGCAAGATTCAGCGCCTGCAAGCTCATAGAAGGCGACAGCCTCATTGCCGCGCCCCTCAAGCTCGACAACAACGAAGAGGAAATGCTCGAGCACATCATCATTCAGATGGAGAAGGAGCGCGGGCTCGACAGGAGCGCCGCGATGGCGGACATGCGCTTCGAGTTCATCATGAAGGTCTGCGACACCTGCGTCGTGAAGCCGGGCGAGAGCAAAGAGCACATGAGAAGCAGGAAGATCGACCGGGTGCTCACCGGAAAATACACGGCAATTCCCGTTTTTATAGGGATAATGGCGCTTGTGTTCTTCCTGACGTTCTTCCTGATCGGGCCGTTTTTGCAGGACCTCCTGCAGTCGGGAATCGACGCCCTCGCGGGGCTCACCGCGAAGGGAATGGCGGCCGCAAACGTGAACCAGGTAATTCAGAGCCTCGTTCTTGAAGGAATTTTTGAGGGCGTGGGAACGGTGGTGAGCTTCCTGCCGATTATTGTCCTGCTGTTTTTCTTCCTGTCGATGCTGGAGGACAGCGGCTACATTGCGAGGGTGGCATTCGTGACGGACAAGCTTTTACGAAGGATCGGCCTCTCCGGAAGAAGTATCGTCCCGATGCTCATCGGCTTCGGCTGCACGGTTCCCGCCGTCATGTCGACGCGAACGCTTCCCAGCGACCGTGACAGAAAGATGACGATCCTGCTGACGCCGTTCATGTCGTGCACGGCCAAGCTGCCTATCTACGGCTTCTTCGTGAACGCATTTTTCCCGAAGTTCAGCTGGCTCATAATTACCGGCCTCTACCTGCTCGGAATCCTGACGGGAATTCTTGTCGCGTTCATTTTCAAGAAGACTCTCTTTAAGGGCGAGCCGGTGCCCTTCGTGATGGAGCTGCCCAACTACAGGTTCCCGAGCCCGAGGAACGTGGTGCAGCTGCTCTGGGAAAAGGCGAAGGACTTTATAAAGAGGGCGTTCACAATCATTCTAATAGCCACGCTTGTGGTGTGGTTTTTGAAGAGCTTCGACTTCCGGCTCGCGCCTGTTGCGGACTCGAAGGACTCGATTCTGGCGGCTGTAGCGGGCTTTATCGTGCCTGTATTTAAGCCGATAGGTCTCGGGGACTGGCGGATCGTCACGTCGCTGATAAGCGGCTTTATGGCCAAAGAGAGCGTCGTGTCGGTAATGGAGACGCTTTTCAGTGAAGGAGTCGCCGCGATCGGAACGGTTTCCGCCGTTTCAATGCTCGTTTTCAGTCTGATCTACACGCCCTGCGTGGCGGCGATCGCTTCTATAAGGCGCGAGCTCGGTCACAAGTGGGCGATTCTCGTAGTGCTCTGGCAGTGCGCGCTCGCGTGGGTGATGGCGCTTCTGTTCTTCTGGGCAGGAACGCTTATCGCGAGTCTGGTTTAAGCCTGAAGGAGGTGCGCCGCACATGGGAATTTGGGATTACATAATAATTGGAGTTGTGGCGGCAGCCGTCGCCGGAGCGGTAATTTCAATCGTAATAAGCAAAAAGCGCGGGAAGTCGTCGTGCGGCTGCGGAAGCTGCGCGGACTGCGGATATAACGGAAGTTGCGCGGGCTGCGGGAACGCGAAGAAGCGCTGATTTAATAGCTATTTTTGCGTGCGCGACCCCGAAGCCGCATTTTATGTTGCGGCCCTCACTTGACCGCTTCGCGGAATCGTTCATGCCGCCAACATAAAACTGCGGCGACGTTTATAAGGTAGAATCGCGTGCGTCTCGCGCGAGGGCGACTTTTAGCGCCAGCTAAACTGGAGACCAAGCGGAGACGCATGCGGGTCCGCGCAAAGCAAGCGGCAGTTAATCTGTCGTTAGACACATTATTCGCTTGAAGTAAAGTTGAAATCAACGAACTAAGTAATATGGATGCTGAAAGCCTGACGCCGCTTGCGTAAAGAGCATTAAATCAGTGCTTCAACGAAAGAGAAGGGGGATAAACAATGAATAAAATCGAATACAAGGGCCCTGAAAGCAGGGACGCGTTTTCTTTCAGACATTACGACAAAAACAGGGTCGTCGGCGGGAAGACCATGGGCGAGCAGCTCCGGTTCGCGATGAGCTGGTGGCACACCGTGAACGCTTCGGGAACGGACATGTTCGGCGGCGACACGATGGACAAGACCTTCGGTCTCAGCGGGCTCGACATGTACAAAGCGAAGGCGGATTTCGCGTTCGACTTCATGCAGAAGCTGGGAATCGACTTCTACTGCTTCCACGACGTGGACGTGGCTCCCGAAGGCGAAACGCTGGCGGAAAGCGTGAAAAACCTTGAAATTATGACGGACTACCTTCTCGAAAAGCAGAAGCAGACAGGAATCAGGCCGCTCTGGGTCACCGCCAACATGTTCGGCGCGAAAAAGTTCATGGCAGGCGCAGCAACAAGCCCCGACGCCGACGTCTTCGCGATTTCTGCAGGGAAGGTCAAGGCAGGCATCGACGCGGCGGTCAAACTCGGCGCAAAGGGCTACGTTTTCTGGGGCGGGCGCGAAGGCTACGACACGCTCCTCAACACCGACGTCGCCCTCGAGCTGGACAATCTGGGCCGCTTCATGAAGATGGCGCGCGACTACGGCCGCTCCCACGGATTTGACGGCGACTTCTACATCGAGCCCAAGCCCAAGGAGCCCACGAAGCACCAGTACGACTTCGATGCCGCCACCTGCGCCAACTTCCTGCGCGCCAACGGCCTCGAAAAGGATTTCAAGCTGAACATCGAGGCGAACCACGCCACGCTGGCCGGCCACACGTTCCAGCACGAACTCAGGATGGCGGCGGTGAACGGCCTCTTCGGCAGCATCGACGCGAACCAGGGCGACACGCTTCTCGGCTGGGACACCGACCAGTTCCCGACGAACGTCTACGACACAACTTTCTGCATGTACGAGGTCATCAAGGCGGGCGGCTTCACGAACGGCGGACTCAACTTCGACGCGAAGGCCAGGCGCCAGTCAAACACTCTGGACGACACGCTTCTCTCCTACATTGCGGGAATGGACGCCTTCGCGCTCGGTCTTATCAAGGCCCACCGGATCATCGAAGACGGCCGGGTCGACGCGTTTATTAAGGAACGCTACTCGTCCTACGAAAAGGGCGTCGGCAGGCGCATCGTAAGCGGTGAAGAGACGCTGGAATCTCTCGCGGAGTACGCCGCAAGCCTCAGGAACGTCGAAGTCCCGAGCGGCCGGCAGGAATACCTTGAAGCCGTCGTCAACGACATTCTGTTTTCGGGAGAGGAATAATGAAGTACTACATCGGAATCGACCTGGGGACAAGCTCCTGCAAGGGAATAATCGCAGGCAGAAACGGAAAGATATACGCGTCGCACACGGTAAAGTACGGCGTCTCGTATCCCGCGCCCGGATATTCCGAGCAGGACCCGGAGGACTGGCTGCGTGCCGCCGTCGAAATTCTTAAAGTCCTGACTAAGGGCAGGGCGGAGGACGTTGCGGGCGTCGCTGTAGCGGGTCAGATGCACGGCCTTGTGATGCTTGACGATAACGACGAGGTCATACGTCCCGCGATCCTATGGAACGACGGCAGAAGCGAAAAAGAGACCGCTTATTTAAACTCTCTTGAAAACCTCGCGGACCTCACCGGCAACGTGGCGTTCGCCGGATTCACCGCGCCGAAAATCCTCTGGGTAAGGGCTCACGAACCTGAAAATTTCGCTAAAACAAGGAAAATCTGCCTGCCGAAAGACTACGTCGCGTACAAGCTGACCGGAGTGTTTTCGACCGATTATTCCGACGCTGCGGGAATGCTTCTCCTCGACACGAAGGACAAACGCTGGTCGGAGGAGATGTGTGAAATCTGCGGCATCGATAAAGGAATGCTGCCTGCTCTTTACGAGAGCTACGAGATAACCGGCAAGCTTAAGAAGGAGTTCGGGCTTCCCAACGCGTATCTCTGCGCCGGCGCGGGGGACAACGCGGGCGCGGCAGTCGGCACGGACACGCTTCACGAAGGCGACTGCAGCATCTCCCTCGGAACCAGCGGAACGGTATTCCTGCCCTGCGACGCATTCCCGGCCTCTTCGGGCACCGCGCTTCACAACTTCTGCCACGCGAACGGCCGGTTCCACATGATGGGCTGCATTCTCTCCGCCTCAAGCTGCGACGAGTGGTGGACGAAAAGGATCCTCGACACCGGGTTCGACATGTTCACGACCGAGCGGGCGGGAAGGACCGGCGTGTATTTTCTGCCTTACCTTATGGGCGAACGCTGCCCCCACAACGACGTGAACGCCCGCGGGGCCTTCATCGGGCTCACACCTTCAACCACCCGTGAAGACATGTGCCTGGCGCTCTGCGAGGGCGTGGCGTACGCTCTCAGGGACTGCGTCGAGGCGGCCGGCGTTAAGATCACCGAAGCGACTCTTTCGGGAGGCGCGGCGAAAAGCCCGCTGTGGCAGACCGTTGTCGCGAACGTTCTCGGCGCCGACATTTACGTGACCGAGACGGAGCAGGGGCCTTCTTTCGGGGCGGCGCTGCTGGCAATGACCGGCTGCGGGGAATACGGTTCCGTGGAAGAGGCCGCCGGCGCAACAGTCAGGAAACGGCTCGCGGTAAAACACGACCCGACGGCGGCGGCTTTATACAATAAAGGGTATGAATCTTATAAAAAGCTCTATCCGGCACTCAAGGAGTTTTTCCGCGCCGAAAGGGCAGCCAACGCATAAATTTCTAACTATCAAACAGGCGGTTTCTTCATTATGATCGCGCGCAGAATCATCACAATCGTTTTATTCTTAATATTCATTCTAATTCTCGAACTGAACTCCAACACCGTGTGGGGGTTCGTGCTTCTGGCGCTTTCAACCGCCGGCTTTTTCGCGCTTTTCGAGACGCGAATTCTTGACGGGAAGCCGCTTTTGAAGGTCGCGGCGTGGTTTGGTTATCTGGCGGTTTTCGTCGGAATCCTGTTCCTGACCTATCCGCCGGTAAAGAGAGTTCCCGCCTATCTTTCGGGAAAAACCGTCGAAACCGAAGTGGTGAAGCTTCGCGACGGCGACGTCACAGGCATTCTCGACGAATCGATCGGAGTCGAGCTCTACGCCGGAATTCCGTACGCCGCGCCGCCTGTTGGAGACCTTCGCTGGAAGGAACCGCAGAACCCGGAGCCCTGGGAAGGCATTCTCAAGGCGGACACCTTCGCGCCGATGGCGATGCAGCCCCGCAACGTTCCGATCTACTATTCGCTGGCGCAGATCATCGGCTACCACGACTACAGATGGTTCGATTTCTCCGACAACTACCGGCCAGAGGTCAGCGAGGACGCCCTCTACGTGAACGTCTGGAAGCCTGCCGGCAAGTCCGAAGAGCCGCTTCCGGTGCTCGTTTATATTCACGGCGGCTCACTTCAGACCGGCCAGCCCTGGTACGAAGACTACAGCGGCATGAACCTCGCCCGCGAAGGCGTGATCGTCGTCAACATGGGCTACAGACTTGGCGTTTTCGGTTTCCTGGCGCTTGACGAGCTCGCTGCCGAATCGCCGTCCGGCACCACCGGGAACTACGGCCTTCTCGACCAGATCAAGGCGCTGGAATGGGTCCGCGACAATATCGAAGCGTTCGGCGGCGACCCGGGGAACGTGACGCTCGCCGGTGAATCGGCCGGATCCGCATGCGTCAGCGCGCTCTGCACCTCGCCTCTGGCCAAAGGTCTTTTCAGAAGAGTGGTCATGGAAAGTTCCACCGTCGCCTCCGAAGAACCGCCGCATTCCTACCGTTCTTTGGAGGACGCGCTGAACTCAGGTCTAATGGTCAAAGAACGCGCCGGCGCCTCCACGCTCGAAGAACTCCGCTCGATTCCCGCGGACAAGCTTGTGGACTTCGCGAACACAGAGCACCACATCACTGTCGACGGCCATGTCCTTCTCGAAGACCCGTATATTTCCTATAACAACGGGATTTTCAACGAAGAGGCCGCGCTGCACGGCTTCAACAAAGAAGAGAGCGCCGCGTTCATAATGTTCACGAAAACGACACTGAAAAACTATGAGCAGAAGGTACGCGCGTTTTTCAAGGAATACGCAGACGAGGTGCTCGAAGCTTATCCGGCCGCGAATGACGCAGAAGCTTCAGAGTACTGGGCGGAGATCTACGGCGCGGTGTTTTTCGACTACCCGCACTATGTCTACAACCGCCTCGCTGTCAAGAACGGCATCCCGTCGTACGAGTATTACTTCACCAAGGACAACGGCCGCCTCGGCTGCTGGCACAGCGGGGAAGAGGTCTACCTTTACGGAAACATCCCCGCGAAATCGAAGCTCTACGACGCGGACGACCGCAGTCTGATGAACGTCTTCAGCGGCTATCTTCTTAATTTCGTCAAGACAGGCGATCCGAACGGGGAAGGGCTGCCGGCGTTCGAGCCGAACACCAACAACGTAACTCTTATGGAACTTGGCGAGAATGTCGGGCCTGTAAACGAAAAGGATCGCAAGCTGAAACTGTATGACATTCTCGACAAAATGAACTCGCAAAATGAATAAAAAAGAGGCCGGAACGGCAGATTCCAGCCCCTTGAATGTGGTGTGCGGTCGTTTTAGATCGGCTTGGGCTGCAACAAGCTTTGGAGTATGCTCCCGGTCGATTACGGCAAAGTCGCCAAAATAGCTCACATTCACTATTTTCACATTTTTTACATATCCAATTTATTGGTTTTATGTTTTTTATCTTGACAAAGCCCAATTAGGTATCATATAATAAATAATACAGTTATTACGGTATAAGGCTGTTGAAAAACAAGCCGCGTACCAAAAACAACAAAATCAAAATCTCCGAAAGTATAGCAGGAGATAAAAGGAGGAAACACCATGAAAAAAGTTATAGTAATGCTACTTGCTGCCGTACTCGTATTGTCGCTGGCGGCCTGCGCACCGTCTACACCGCTTAAAGACGATACACACGAGCTGTGGGTAGCACACGGTCAGTATCTGCTCGCCGACGGCACGCAGAACGGCTGGGACGGCAAAGACTCGTCGCTTTATGAAGCGTCCGCTCTGAAAGCCATCTCTCTGAAAGACGTAAAGGACATCAGCGAAGAGCTGTACAACACCCTTTCCGCAAAGAGTGTAAAATACCTTTACACGATCGACCTGATATTCGGTACCAACGATGCGACCTGGAGCACCAACTGCATCAAGAACGGCGTCGTTTACAAGGCGAACGGCTCCTATGCGTTCAAGATAGCGCAGTGCAACTCCGAAGTCGACGGCGATACGAAGGTATACGCCGAAGAACAGTGGATCTCCGACCCGAAGACCGCTAACGTCGAGTCTCTGACTCCGAAAACCGTGTTCTACCCCGTATGGCAGGAAGCGGCGGATGAGAACGGCTTCAGCTGGGCTTCCAACCCCGTCGTCATCGGCGGCGCAGGCCTTTACACTCTCGTTATAGCTCAGTACACGACCGTTTCCGCAGCGGGTCAACCCGGCTACGGCGTAGGTCTTGTCCTCAAGGAAGCAAAAGAAGGCATCGAATATACTGAAGTGCCGAAAGATCATACCTACGGCATAGTCGGCAGTTTCGCTGCCAGCGACTGGGGCAACGCGGGCGCCGATATCCAGATGACCGCTTCCGGCGAAAACACCTGGGTCGGTGAAGTCGAGCTCAAAGCAAACGATGAATTCAAAGTCAGAGTCGACAGCGACTGGGCAGTCAGCTACGGTCCCGCGGAAGGCGGCAACTTCAAGGCTGAAGCGGACGGCACTTACGTCGTGACGCTCACTATCGCCGCGGACGGAACCGGCACCGTCACTTTTGCACTTAAGTAAGAATCTATTGTATCAGCAAGGGGGCTTTATGTAAAAAAGCCTCCTTGTTTTACTAAAATCAGAGGGGACGTCCATATGAAACTGAAAAAAATGCTCTGCGCGGTCCTTTGCGCGGCGATGATTACAGCTTTGTTTTCGTGTAAAGCAAAGCTGCCCGTATTCGAGGATTTTCAGGACGATTATACGGACGCTCTTCCGGAGCGCGCGGAGGACGGTCTGACGCTGCACTGCTTCAACTGGACTTACGCGCAGATAACGTCGAATCTGCAGAGTATAAAAAACGCGGGCTTCAAAAACGTTCTGACAATGCCGGTCCAGCAGCCGAAGAGCGGCGGCGCGTCCTGGTGGGCTTTCTATCAGCCGCTCAGCATGTCGATCGGCGACAGCTCTTGTCTCGGTACGAAACAGGAGCTGAAAGAGCTTTGCGACAAAGCAGAAGAGCTCGGCATCTGCGTCCTTGCCGACATAGTGGCGAACCACATGGCGACAACTGACGACGAGGGGAAGGAGCAGGACGGCACGCCGACGGTATCACCCCATGTCGGAGCGTACGAGCCGGTGCTTTACAACAACAGGAACAGCGACACCGACGGCAACGGTATCACGTTCCACCACAATAAAAACGCGTCGGGATCGGGATCCGATACGCAGTATTACGCGTACGGCAACCTGCCAGACCTGAACACATCCAACAAATACGTACAGCAAAGGGTACTGAGCCTTTTGAAGGAGTGCGTCGACGTCGGCATAGACGGCTTCCGGTTCGACGCCGCGAAGCATATAGAAACGTCGAAAGACCCCGATTACCCCAGTGATTTCTGGGAGAACACGCTGTCTGAAGCGAAAAAATACTACAAAGAGAAAACCGGAAAAGATCTTTACGTTTACGGGGAGATATTGAACGCCCCCACGGCAAGAGATCTTTCATACTATACAGGATACATGAGGATTACGGATGACGGCTTCGGCGACCAGCTGAACAATGCGCTCGTCCGCAAAGATCCGGAATACGTGCTCAACGCGACGCTGAAATCGTCCGTTCCCGGCGATCTCATCGCATGGGTCGAGAGCCACGACGAATACGTCACGAGCAAGACTCACTTCACCGACGGCAGAGTGGCGAAGCTGTGGTCGCTTATCGCCGTGAAGAAAGATCTCGGCGGGCTGTACCTCGCAAGACCTTCGGACGAGCTGACCGTGGGCGTGATAGGCTCCTACGCCTTCGAGAGCGAGAGCGTCGCCGTAAGCAACCGTTTTCACAACAGATTTCACGACGCCGAGACTTACGAGTCGGCTGACGGCAGCTGCTACGTTAACGAAAAGATCAAGGAAGGCGATCAGGGAGCTCTTCTGCTGTTCCTCGGTACGGTCGACACCGAAAAGACCGTGACCGTCGCCGTCCCGCATCTTGAAGACGGCAATTACTATGACTCTCTGACCGGGAACAAAGCCGTCGTATCCGATCACAAGGCGCATATAAAGTTCGGCGCGAACGGTCTGGCGATCCTCACCAGGTCGAAGGACCTTCATCCTCAGCTTGAAATATCCGACCGCGACTGTTCTTTCGCCGGCGACAAAACCGTCACCGTCAGCGTGAAAAACGCGACGGAGGCGTATTACGGATTCGGCGACGAAGACGTGACCGCACCGATCGGCGATCAGGCGGTCATATCGCTGAAAGACCACGTCGCGGACGGCGTGTGCGTCCTGCGCCTGCATCTGAAAAACGGAAACAACGTTTACGACCGCACGTTTACTTATAAACAGGTAGAGCTTACCGGCGACAAATTCAACGTGATAAACCTTGACGGCAAATATCTTGACGGAAGTTATGAACTTTATATCTGGAGTTGGTCGCCGGGGCGCTGGAGCAAGGACTATACGATTGAGGACGGCGTGTTGCTCGTCGATACGACCGACATGACGGGCTTCCTGCTCGGCGTGTTCGAGCCGGGATACGTCATAATAGACGTGAACAACTGGGATTCGAACGTTTTGAAACAAAGCACCGACATCAAGGGTGATACTCTGAAAGAGGGCTTTGTCGATATGTCAGGATTTTAATAAGGAAAAAGAAAATGAAAGCTAAAAAAACGACAATTGTTTTACTGTGCTGCCTGCTCGTCCTGACGGCTCTTCTTGGCGGATGCAAAGACTTGGGCGAAGGACCGGACGACGTACCGATTAAACTTATTCCCGCGGGCGACGTGATAAGCAAATACACAAAGGATGACACGGATTACGCTTCTCTTCCCGCCGAGGCGACGAAGATAATCAGGCTCCATTATAGAAGGAACGACGACACGAACAACGACAGAGCCTGCTACCAGGCATGGAACGTCTGGGCGTGGGATATGACGAACGGCGGCAACGGCGCCGCATACGAGTTCACGGGCTACGACGATTACGGAGTATACGCCGATCTTGACCTGAAAGTCATAGCCGACGGGAAGCCGATAGACAAGCTCGGTTTCATCGTGCGCACGGACACGTGGTCAAAGGACCCGGACGGCGACCGCTCGATCGACATTAAAGAGACTTCGCCCGGCGGTCTTCAGGAGGTATTCGTCCGCACCGCGGAGTCCACGGTGTTCGACAACCGGGACAACGCCTGCAAATCGATCGTCAGCTACGCGATGCTTAAAAACTCGAACGCGATAAACGTGTATTTCAAGCCGTTATCAAACGATTTCAAATCGTATAAAGCCAGATTTTCAATGACTGTGAACGGCAAAGATTACACGAAATTCTCAATGGGAGAATACGACTCGTCACTTAAAAAGACCGAGCTTATATTGTCGGACGATATCGACATTTCCGACGTTGTGACGGTCAGCTACCGTTTCGATTCCACCTGGATAAACAAAGTTGAGCTTATGTTCACTAACTACTACGACACAGAAGAATTCGAACAGAAATACGCCTACGAAGGCGACGATCTCGGCGCGACGTTCGACAATGAAGCAAACGTTTCAAAAACCACTTTCAAGGTCTGGGCGCCGACTAGCACGAAAATGGTGCTCAATCTCTATAACACAGGCGATTACACTGTGGAGAAGACCCCCTATGCAACGTACGATATGAGCAAGGGCGACAAGGGCGTGTTCTCGTACACCGTAGATGAAGACCTTGACGGCAAGTATTATACTTACACCGTGACGAACAGCAAGGGCACGAACGAGGTCGTCGACCCGTACGCAAAAAGCGCGGGCATAAACGGCAGACGCGGCATGGTCGTCAACTTCACGAAGCTCAATTCCGGGCTTGATGGCTGGGCGGCGGATAAACAGCCGTTCGATGGAAACAACGTCGACGCCTGCATCTACGAGATACACGTGCGCGATATGACGATAAGCCCGACGAGCGGCGTGTCGGAGCGGAACAGAGGTAAATTCTTAGGTCTTGCCGAGACGGGCACAACGTACACCGAAAACGGCGTGACGGTGTCCACCGGTCTCGATCATCTGAAAGAGCTCGGAATAACTCACGTACAGATACAGCCGTTCTACGATTTCGTATCGGTCGACGAGATGAAGACGACGACCGCGATGTCGGAGGACAATTATAACTGGGGCTACGATCCGTTGAACTACAACGTGCTCGAGGGCAGCTACTCCACCGACCCGTACGACGGTTACAACAGGATAAAAGAATTCAAGACGATGGTGATGGCGATGCACAACGCCGGCATTTCGATAAACATGGACGTCGTTTACAACCACACCGGCCCGTCTGAGAATTCCAACTTCAATCTGCTTGTGCCGTATTACTATTACCGCACCAAAGCGAACGGAACGTTCTACAACGGCTCCGGCTGCGGCAACGAGCTCGCGTCCGAGCGATTCATGGTCAACAAGCTCTTTAGAGATTCGTGCAGGTTCTGGGTCGAAGAATATCACCTCTCCGGCTTTAGATTCGACCTTATGGGGCTTATCGACAACCAGACGATGATAGATATTTATAAAGACTGCTCCGCTATATATCCGAGCGTGATGATCTACGGCGAGCCGTGGGCGGGCGGATCGACGGAGCTGCGATCCGGGACGAGCGAAAACAAGCTCAAAGAGCAGATGACTGTTCAGGAATCGCTCGCGCAGGATTATTTCTCCGGCTCCGGCGTTCTCGTCGGCGCGTTCAACGACGTTATCAGGAACGCGATCCGCGGTGAAAACAATCCGAGCAGAGGCTACGTTCAGGGCGACACGACGAACGCTTCGATCATCGCCATGTGCCTTGAAGGCAGATTCTCAAAGGGAACGATAAAAACGGAAGCGATAGATCCGGATCTGGTCATAAACTACGCATCCTGCCACGACAATTATACGTTATACGATCAGCTTATTCAGACAATGAGCGAGGATAAGCTACCCGCGGCGTACACACAGGCGGATTCGATCGTGTTCCTCTCTGAGGGCGTGCCGTTCATCCAGGAGGGCGAGGACTTCATGAGAAGCAAATACAACGCCTCAACCGGCAAATACGACGGCAACTCCTATATCTCGGGCGACTACGTCAACGCGATGGATTATTCTCTTAAAATCAATCACCTCGACACGTTCAACAAGATCAAAGAGCTTATCGGCCTGAGAAAATCCGAGGCGGCGCTGCGCCTGTCTTCAAGGGACGCGATAAAGGGAAGCGTGAACGGCGTCGGCTTCGACGGCGGCAACGTCAGATTCACTGCCGGCGATCTTCGTGTGATCCATTCCGTGAACGGCGGAAAATTCGATCTGGACGGAAAATACGAGGTCGTTTATTCAAACGTTCGCGCTGAATACGGAGATGTCGCGGACGAGATAACGCTTCAGAACAATGAATCCGTCGTTTTGAAAAAGGCTGGCTGATATGTTCAGAAAAGGGCAGGTAAGCACAGAAGTTGACAAAGGGCCGTTCATATTCACGCTGTCCGCGCTTACGGCCGGGCTGATCATAACAGTGCTGCTTTTCGTGCTCGGGCGAGGGAACGGTTTCGCGGTCTTTGCGGGCATCCTCTTCACTGTCGTGACGGCGGCAGCGGCGGCGGTTCTGTTCGCGCTTCTGACGGACCGGGCGTATATCGACGGCGGCGTGCTTTACATGTCTTATCTGTTCAAGAAAAAGGCGATAAAGATAGAAGATATTGGCAGAATAGAACTGAAAGACGACGTATATCACGTGTACGACAAGAAAAACGTAGAGGCCGGCACGATAAACGCAAAGCTGACCTCGATAGGCGACGTTATATTCGCGCTTAACAAAAAAGGCGTAGATTTTACATAAACACAATTTCATTAATTTATTGTTTGGAGGACAATATGGCAAATCTTAAGCTTTCCCACATCTACAAGGTCTATGATAACGGTCACAAGGCTGTGAACGATTTTTCGATAGACATAGCTGACAGGGAATTCATCGTTTTTGTCGGACCGTCCGGATGCGGTAAATCAACAACGCTGCGGATGATAGCCGGCCTTGAAACGATAACGGCGGGAGATCTGTTTATCGGTGACACACTTGTCAACGATATGGAGCCGAAGGACCGCGATATTGCTATGGTGTTCCAGAGCTATGCTCTGTACCCGCATATGTCGGTGTACGAGAACATGGCGTTCGGTCTGCGCAACCGCAAGATGCCGGAGGCGGAGATCAAGGAGCGCGTAATGAAAGCGGCGAAAATGCTCGATATCGTCGATTATCTCGACCGTAAACCGAAGCAGATGAGCGGCGGTCAGCGCCAGCGTGTCGCGCTCGGGCGCGCGCTCGTACGCGACCCGAAGGTGTTTTTGCTCGACGAGCCGTTATCGAACCTCGACGCGAAGCTCCGTGCAACGATGCGCGCCGAGATCACGGCTCTTCACAAGAACCTCAACACAACGTTTATCTACGTAACGCACGACCAGGTCGAAGCCATGACGATGGGCACGAGGATAGTCGTCATGAAGCTCGGCTACGTTCAGCAGATAGACACACCGATGAACCTCTACAATTCCCCGTACAACATATTCGTCGCCGGCTTCATCGGAACGCCGCAGATGAATTTCTTCGACGTCACGCTCAACAGAGACGGCGATAAAGTCGGCGTAGAATTTTCAAACGGCGACAGCATAGACATCCCGTACGAGGCACTCTCGAAGATCGACAAAGCATATCTTACGGGCGAGGTTCCCGTTGTATTCGGTATACGTCCCGAGCATATCGAAATATCAACGGACGGCGACGGTCTCAAATTCATCGTGACCGGAGTAGAGCGGCTGGGCAACGAGACGATAATCTACGGCAAACTGGGTGAGGTCCGCGGCGAGTTCACGATGAAGGACGAGGGCAACACGATAGTAGTGAAGCTCATAGACCGCGACGATCTTGCGGTCGGCGACGTCGTTTACGCCAGACCAAAGCTGAGCAAGCTCCATTTCTTCGACAAGGAAACGGAGATTACGCTGATCCATAATATACCGCCTTACAACACGATAGACGCGCAGATATGCGACGGCACGCTCAAAGCTCTCGGAGCAGAAGTCAGTCTGCCCGAGGCGCTCGGCAAAGCGGCCGGGGACATCGGCAAGGCGGAGCTCATAGTCCCGCCGCAGGCGATAGTCAAGGGAGACGAATTCCGTTTAAAGGTCGCGCGCATAGAAAAGGCGGACGACAAGAACCTTGCGTATCTCAAGGACGGCGATCATTATCTGTTTGCGCTCGTCGATAACGGAGTATCCGAAGGCGACGATTACGGCTTCTCGATACTCTACGACAAGATTACCGTAAAAGCAGGCGAACAGGTGCTCGCTTCTCCGATCGGCGACGAGGTATCGCTCGAAGGCCGCTTCTCCAAGAAGGAAAGGAAAGAAAACGGCGAAAGAGTGCTTCACTTCTACTACAATATCGGAGGGTACACGATAGAAGCGGACAAGGAAAACGGCTACAAGATAAACTCCATTGATAAGGATCGCTGCTACGACTACACGTACAGATACGCGGTGGACAGAGACAGAATCCGCACGGTAACGGACAGTGAGGACGGGCTTGACGTTAAGATTCTCGAAAAACTCGACTACGGCGCCGTATGCTACGCAAATGTTCAGGCAGACGACGGCCAGACGTTCCTTATCAAGATAGACAGGGACTACGCAGGCGACACGGTCAGGATAGCTTTCGACGGATCCGACGTTTCCGTATATTCCACGAGAATCGATATGAAACTCTGCTGAAAATGAACGGTACGAACATACAGCTGGAGCCCAACTCAAAGCCTTATCTGCTGAAGCGGATAATATCCGACGGATTTGACACGGTATTAATATTTGTGCTTTTCATGCTCATATCGGTTCTGATATTCTCGTCGCCCCTGGCAAACGTTTACAATGAACACTATGCGAATTATAAAAGGGTGCAGGACGAAGCGGCGGCAGAGTTCGGCGACGACGCGGAAGCGATAGCGAACAAGCTGAATGCCGACCGGTATTATCTTGACGAAAAGTTCGCGGCAAACCTTCACGCTTACTTGCTGAAGCTTACGGCGGGTTTTATCGCCGAGGCTGCGGTGCTCGCCGCAGTGCCGCTGATCAGCAAACAGAGAGG
>JAEEGL015447973.1_pt1 | contig 18488 bp, 15 predicted proteins | sample 9134231 | NCBI WGS metagenome assembly JAEEGL01 (sample SAMN16246548, study PRJNA631951) | gut metagenome | biome: gut microbiome; feature: rumen; material: fiber-attached | host: Bos | place: Iran: Karaj | collected 2018-10 | reverse complement strand
TTATGGATCCACCTAGAAAAGGTAGTGATGAGAAATTCTTATCCACACTTATAAATAAGAAGGTTCCTCAAATCATCTATATTTCATGTGATCCAGAAACATTAGCAAGAGACTTAGAATATTTAAAACAATCATATGATGTCACATATATACAACCAGTAGATATGTTCCCTATGACTGCGCATTGTGAAACAATTTGCGCGTTGTCTTTTAAAGACTAAAAATAGCTATAATTGTAAATATTTAAGCATCAATATTTTTTGATGCTATTTTTTTGCACTCCTCAACAAATGTATCAAATTGATATGGAGTTATTCTATTGACCAATATTCTTATAAATACATGAATAGCGGTTTCAATAAAAGAATCCACACTTTCAAAACGCATCGTGCCATTCTCAATTCTTTTTTCTACAGCATTTAATGTCTCTTGTAAATCGCTGCCTATTTTGATTGTGTAAACGATATTTCTTTCTTGTTCCATGCTTTTCCTCCTACCTAAATGCTAATGATTCTGATGTACCAAAAAACGGACATTACTTTGTTTAATATATAGTCGTGAGAGGTAAATAGATGAACACAAACACTGAAAGAAAAACACCATATGAAACAGTATGCTGTACCACAAATTTAAAAGAGGAAAAACCATTCGATAATGTCATAGGGCATAAGTATCAAAAAGAAGAATTGTTGTTGATTCTTGAATGGTTTAAGAACTACGAGTACTGGAAATCAAAAGGAGTTTCCTTGCCAAAAGGAGTTCTTCTTTATGGCGAACCAGGTAACGGTAAATCATTGTTAATGAAAGAAGCAATTAGATACGTTGGATTACCAACCTATATTTTCAAAGGTGAAATTGAAGACGTTATAAAAGGATTAGAAGAAACCTTTAATAAAGCTAAAGAAAATAGCCCATCAGTAGTCATTATTGATGAACTAGATTTATTGATTAATAAGGAATCAAGAGTAACCAGAATCCTACAAGAAAATCTCGATGGTGTGGAATCCAAAGAAGACATTTTAGTTATTGCTGCAACTAATAATATGTGGGAAATTCCAGATCCTCTATTAAGACCTGGTAGATTAGAAAAAATCATTAAAATACCTTATCCAACTGGTAGAGAAGCATTTGAATTATTGAAAATGCATTTTGATAAATTCGGAGCTAGTTTTTCAGATGATATTAATATTGAAGAATTAGGACTCATTTTAAATAGAATTTCATGCGCAGGTATTAAGACCATTGCTAACGACATTGTTTTAAGAAATGGATTTAACAATATAGATACTCAAACGATTATTGATTCTGTTTATAGAGTAACTAATCACATTCAAGATAAAGACAAAACAAACAACTATGCTATCGCTGTTCATGAAGCTGGACATGCAGTTATGGCAAATAGGTTTTCACAATTCTTTAAAATAACAAGATTAGATATAAAACAAGAAGGTGGTGTTTTAGCCACCAAAGAAATAGATGAATGCTTTTGGCCATACGACAAAATGATTGCCGATATCAAAATTTCAATGGCGGGAGTCATTGCTCAGAAGATTATTTGCGGCATTGGAAGCATGGGCTGCGAAAGTGATTTACAGGGAGCAAGAAGACAAGCGTGGAACGCTATTAATTTTTGTGGTTTTTTAAGCTGTAGTGATACGCTTCCAGAAATCAAACCATATAGCAATGTTCGTGAAGAACCTGAAAAGAAAAAAGAAAGAAACACAAGAAAAGCTGATGCTCTTTTAAGAAAGTGCGAAAGAGACACAGTCAGATTCTTAAGAAAGAACAAACAATTAATAAAACGAATTGCTGATGAACTATACGCTAAGAAGTTCCTTAGTTCTTCTGATGTGGCCGCCATTATTGAAAATGAGAAGAATAGAAAAAAGTGCAAATTTTACGAAACAATGTGGTTCTTTGATCATGGCAATATTAAAGAAGACTGGGATACAAAAACGTTCAGAACTAAATTTGAAGCTTTAAAGTATTACAAAAAACATAAAGATGATGAAGGCACTTATTGGTGGAAAGTAACTAAGCGTACTTATGGCTTTGAGATAGTGGAAACATATATCGATGAGTTTAAAGAAAAGATATAATTGTCTTATAAGAGATAAATATGGATAAAGAACAATTTAACAATAGCGTTAATGTTTTAAAGCAATCTCCAATTTTTGTTATGTCTTTAGGATCCAAAGAATTGTTCCATTCAAACTTTTGGAAATATCTTATGGATAAAAAAGAATTTGATAGTTTTATAAAGTTGTTCTTTAAAGACGTTAATCTTTCCAACGGATATAAAGTTGAGAGAGAAAAAGAGAATATGGATTTGTTGATTACTGCCGGTGGTAAAAGGTATGTAATTGAAAACAAAATCAAGTCCTACCCAAACGAAAAACAGTTAATAGAATACAGTGAAAATAATATTGCTCAAGGTATTATTACAGGAATTAAAAAACCTCCATTTCAGCTTCCAGAAAAATGGGACTTTATCTCATATAAAGAAATTGCCGAATGTTTAGAAACAATAAAAACAAATGATTCGTTTTTAGAAAGCATTCTGGAAGAATACTGTAAAGTCTTGAGATCAATTGATTACTTAATGAATGAAGCATTGGATGAATCGAAGAATCAATTGTCTTTTTGGACAGAGAATATCGATTCATTACACTAAATTAATTTGATGGATGTTTATAGAAAGCTTAGAGCGGATGATTTTGTCCAATACTTTATTCAACATGGATTCAAAAAAGAATTTGAGGACATGGCAGAAGGTATACACAATGGTTGGTTATTTAAAATTGACCGCTCATTCAATAGAACAAAAGCCACAACATCATTTAAATTTGTTAAATACACAAACGATAAATACATTAACGAAATTGGCATCCAAATTGAGGGTGAGCAATTTAGGCTTTTTTATGGCATTAACGGTTCTTCAAAAGAAGTCGTATTCAAGAAGGGCTGCGACATGGGCTGGCTTGATCCAAATTACAAAATAGATTCCAAACACACAACAATTGAAGGCAGACAAACATCTATGAGAGACAAAATGTGTTCTTATGGACAACAATGGGTTTATCAGTATTTTAACATCCTTGAAGAGCACCAAAACTATGATGAAATATGTCAGTTGTTAAAAACACATTTGGAAAAAGCTTATCGCATCATAAAGCAATACGAGTTATAGAAATATGATTGAGAATAAGAAAACATCAATAATCCTTGTTTTAAAGGTTCTAGAAGAATATTCAGATGAGAACCATTATTTAACTCAGCAAAACATAATCGACAAGATAGAAACTCAATATGGACTTGAATTAGAACGCAAGAGTATCGCTAGTTCTTTATCTTTATTAGAAGAACTCGGATACGACATAGTTAAAGGACCAAAAGGTGGATTTGCATTACTATCCAGAACGTTAGAAAGTAGCGAAGTTACTTTCCTTGTGGATGCAATATTTTCTTCTAAATCAATATCTGGAAAGCAAGCAAAAGAACTCACCAAAAAGGTTTCTTCCGGCTTATCAAAATATGACCGTAAGAGTTATGAATATCTTAATAAGAGTAGTGAAATATCTAGAACATCAAACGCTGAAGTGTTTTATAACATTGAAATAATCAACGAAGCCATAAAGCGTAATAAATGGGTTGGTTTTAAATATGTCGATTATGATAAAGATGGAAAAGAAACACTTAGATTTAATGGTTATGTTTATCATTGCTCACCATGCTATTTAGTTAACAACTTCGGGAGATATTATTTCTTAGGTTATAGATATAAATATGATTCTGTTTCTTCATATCGTATTGATTACATGAAAGAAGTGTACATCATGGAAGAAAGAGAAAGACTAGATCCAAAATCACTTAAGGAGTTTGAAAAGTATAATTCAATATCCGATTACATTAATGACCACATCTATATGTTTGGTGGAGATTCTATAGAAGTAGTAATGAGACTAAACGAACCATATGTTGTTCAATACATTTACGACTGGTTTGGTCAGAACGCAAAGATATATAAACAAGATGAGGATTTATATGCCCGTGTTAAATGTAATGAAACAGCTTTCTTCTATTGGGTTATGCAATATGGAGAACACTTGCACGTTGTCTCACCACAATCAATGGTGGATTGGATAATAAGAGCGGCAGAAGCAATAAGAAACCAATACAAATAATATGTAAACGTCATAAATAAGGGGATAAAAATGGCTAGAAAAGAATTAATAGATTTTTTCAAATCAAGTACAGTACAAGAATTAGTAAATAAAAATGATTTTGATGGATTGTATCGCTTGTTCGATAGAGCTTTTGGGCGTCCTGATGAACCACATATTTGGGAATTAACCCAATTGTTGCTTGATGCTGGTATTGATTTTTTGAAGTACATGAGAAGAATCCCTAAATATTGTTTCTTTTCAACCAATGTAGAAATAGTGGATATACCATCTAGAATTCAAAGCATAGGTGATTGTGCATTTATGAATTGCCACAAATTGCTAGAAGTATATATGCAGCCAAAAGAAAACCGTAAAATAGGTAGTTTTTTATTTTTTGGCTGTGACAAATTACATGGTATTTATTTCAATGGCCAAATTACAAAATGGTGGGAAATGAGTTTTGAACAAAATTGGTGCTTCGGTGTTCCACCAAAAACATTTGTGGCATGTTATGACAAACAAATCATTTGGTTATAGAACAGTCAATTATTTTTGTTTCAAAAAAGAAAGGAGCTTACTTTATGAGCATTGAACAAAAGATTGAAACGTTAGTTGCAAACTACATTAATGGATTAATTAGAGAAGAATTGTTGCTTAGGAATTTTAACGAAAAATCATTGCAACACAATCTGGGCCAAAAAATCCAAGAAGAACTTGGAGATGATTACATAGTTCAATATGAACGAAACATCAAATACTTTAAGGGCGTTGTAGTAAAAGAACACATTAAATGGGAAATGGACATTTGTGTTGTTAAAAATGAAAAACCAGAACAAGTTAGAAATGGTGTACCGCGTTATGTCATTGAAATTAAATATTTAAAAGCATACGATGAATCGTTAAATAAATATCAGGTAACAACGCCTGATGATTTGTATGGTTGCTTAAAAGACATTATGTTCATAAATGAACTCCAACAAGATGACATAAAGGGAATGTCTATTATTTTCACAAACCACCCAGGGTATTATGCTCCATATTTATCAAGAAAAGAAAAATACAAAAGTCTTTGGCAACTATTTAAAAATGGCGGGCAATTGAATCAATTGATAATTAATGAAATTAACACCGAAAAAAGTAGTCACTTAAAATATGAACCTAATAACAAAAAGTATAGCTTTACGTGGCAACCTTTAAATGACAATAAAAAGTATAAAGATGAAGAGGGGCACGAACTTGTATTAAAACACATAATTAACAAGAACTATTAACTCTAATCATTCATACTTTGAAAAGAAAAACCCAATCTTATGATTGGGTTATTTTCTATTAGATTAAATGGTTTTATTTTCTAGGTGCAATTAATCCAAATAAGCCGCCTAAGATATAGAAGATGTTTGTTTGAAGAATACCAACAATGATAAAGAAAACATCCCATCCTTTGCTGCTTCCATCTGCTTTTGCTCTTCTGACCATTGCGATGGTAATTAAGCAAACGATTAAGATAAAGATTAATGACACTAATGAGCCTAAACCAAAGAATGGATTTGTATCTTCACCTGTCCAACCCCATTCAACTAATTTGCCTGCCATTTGAAGGCCAGAGAATACGATACCAACGATACATAAGATTGCGATAATCCATGTAAAGAAGTTAGCAATGCTATACATAACTTTTGAAGCTTTTTCCATTTAATATGTCTCCTTGTTTCTATAAAAATAATAAATGTACAATTTAAAAAATTAAATAAATAAAAACCCTTTTACTTGTTTTCTTTTAGAATTACTTATCTATTTTTGCAAAATTCACTTAATAGAAAAGCTTATGCTTATGCTTAAAACCTGTTAAATAAACAGCGATAAGAACAGGTGTTTGTAAGAAATAATTAATATTAATCTTAGTAATAGGCGAACTCTTAATAGGATTCGCTCTTTGTTATATAATGAAAAAAACAAAATCAAAAAACTTTGATGCTTTTATGCCTAAAAACATAACAAAAAAAGAAACAGACTTATTTGTAATAATTAAAAAAGTAACGCACAAAAAGGTTGCGTTTTTAGACTTAGAAAATATAGACAAAAACCAAGTACTCCGTTATATAGAAAAGAATAATCTAGACATTAAGGTATTTGGCGAAAAATGGTTTGATATATTATCAAATAAATTTTACGCAATTGAATTTCTTCCAAAATCGACTATTTTTTTGGGAGTAGAAAAAAATACTGTTGTTTTTGATAATTTTGGCAGTTTTTATAATTATGTTCGTGGAGATATTTATACAAATTCCTGTTTTTATGGATATGTTTTTAGTCAAGAGGAAATAAAACAGTTTTCGATTGATATAAATAAACTCAATTGTGATTCTTTTACATATGAAACAATCGATAACTACTCCTTTGATCAGTTACTTTTTGAAGATCGAATTGCCACAAGAGTAAGTGAGAATAGAAAACAAAGAATGATTGAGTGGATTGAAAAATGCCCACCGATAACTAATCTCACTGATCTAGAAAATAATTCAGAATTATTCAAAAGAGAATTTGATATTTGGGATTCCAGACGAATTTTCTTTTCTTTAATTGCAAGGCGTGACAAAGATATCTCTGAAAAAGCTTTTATCGACTATGCTTGTAAACACGATGGATATGAAGGCGTATCTTTTTACACTATTTTATTAAAATATGGGAAAGAAGCGGCAGAGTATGTTATAGAAAATCATACAGGAACTTTTAGTTACAATACTTACAGGAAACGAATACGTAATTTTAAAAATGCACTCGAGTGTTATGAGTCCGGCAATTACATTTTAGAAAGACATAGTGGATTTGATGCAGATTCTCAGCTTTATTATGTGTTTGATAGATATACAAATAATAAAAACTTGCCACTTCAAAAAGTAGAATTTTTCGTCTCTTTCGAAGAATTTATTTCATTTGTCGAGAATGATTTGAGTGGCGCCAATTTATCTAAGGCGCCGATTTCTTCGAAAGTAATATCAAAGTATAAAACTGATTCCAAAACTAAATTTCCAGTAATTAAAAATTACAATCATTATGAATTGATAAAAAGGTTTTTGAACAATGAATATGTTGTCGAACAAAAATGGTTGAATAATGAGTCACTTATTTTTCACGATAAGCATAACTTTGTTCATTTTTTTGACTTTGTTCATTTCTTGAAAAAGGATCTATCAAACGCCGACTTAATAATGTGTGATGGAGTCAAAAACATAATAAAATTAACTGATTTAAAGATTGATGGTATCAAAGTACGTAGCGATGATGGTGAAAAGTTAGGCGTGCCATTGAATAATTTATTAAATACAGATGATGAGCCAAAGGAATTTTCAATATCCAGTAAAAATGAAGTTGAGACTACTGAGTCGTTTTTATTAAATAGATCGGATGATGATTATTCTTCATCGGTCTCATATATTTCCGATATTCACTTATTACATAGATTTGAATCCTTTAAATGTTTAACCTATGAAGACAGGCAATATGTAATAAGAAGTATAGCAAAAACAATTTCTGAAGAATCTACAATTATTAATCTAATTGGTGGAGATACATCAAGCGATTTTGATGTGTTTACAACTTTTATTAAAGAACTTGCGCTTTTAAACAAGAGTAGACATTTCTTTTTTGTGTTAGGAAATCACGAATTCTGGGGACTGTGTAATCAAACATACCCCAATATATTGCTTTCTTATCAAAAGATGTTTGAACAGGAAGGCAACGGATATATACATCTTGTCCACAACAATCTTTTCTATATGGACATCGAAAAAGAATGGCATGAGATTAATGAAAATGAATTGCTAAAAATCACTCCTGAAAATCTTAGAAATAAAATGAGGGGATCAAAGCTTATTATCTTCGGAGGAACTGGTTTTGCTGGTGCTAATGTTAGTTTTAATGCTGACAATGGTATCTATATGACTGTACTAAGCAGAGCGCAAGAGCAGATAGAAAGTAAAAAATTTCTTTCATTATATGAAAAAGTTACTAATGCTTTGCATGGAAAGAACGTCATAATTTTGACACATATGCCTCTTAAAGATTGGGCAGGCCCTGATGCTCATACTAAAAAAAGTTTTGTTTATGTTAATGGACATAATCATAAAAATTATTTCTTTGATGATGGCAACAAAAGAATTTATGCTGACAATCAAATTGGCTACAACGGTAAAAGACTATCTCTTAAAACTTTGTCAATTAATATGGATTATGATTGGTTTTCGGATTTTAAAGATGGGATTTATAGCATCACAAAAGATGATTATCAGAATTTTTACCACGGTATTGGAGAATTTGTGACACTAAATCGAGAGTTTGGAAACATCTATATGGTTAAAAGAGAAGATGTTTATCTTTTTTTGGCGCAAAACAAAAGAAAAGAATATCTAGTAATGGATGGCGGTTCTATAAGAAAAGTCGGGAAACACGATTTAAATTATTTTTACGATAATTTATTGTTTTATTCTAAATCAGTAAAAATGTTTCTTTCAAAATACAATAGTCTACAAAGCACAATTTCAAACGAAGTGAAAAAGTTTGGAGGGGATGGCTGGATTCATGGATGTATCATAGATATTAATTTTCTCAATCATCTTTATGTGAACCCCTTAGATGGTTCAATCACTCCTTATTTTGCGTATTCTATGGTTGAAAAATATTTATATAACAATGTGCCTAGTTTATTAAAAGAGAATTGCCCTCAAATGTTTGAGATTTATATGAAGCAAATTCAACAAGCAAAGGTGAATAACGAGGTTGTTCCATATTTTTCAACTAGTTTAATATCATCTAAAAGAACTTTCATCTCTAGTACCGAAATGTATAAAATTTCAAGAATTATAAAAGGCCTCCAATTTACAACAAAATATAATGTTGTGAGAATATGGAACGATAGCATAGCGAATAATGCTTCTGAAGAAAATGGCAAGATAATAGTCAATAATTTGATAGCTCCATTTAGTTCAGAACAAAACGACAAAGGCGTTTATAAAGAATACATTGAATTAAAAAAAGACTAGTATTTTTTGTTATATAATAAAACAATCTAGATTATGGATAATCAAGAAGTTAAATACAATCTTCCTAATGAAGAAGATTTAAAAAAGAAGAACAGAAGAATCGCAGGTATCTTTGTTCTTTTAACTACGATTACTTTAGATATATGTACATTACTTGCGTATATCGCCACAATACAAGATAAAAAGAAAAGAGAACAATACGTTGCATCGGAAGAATCAATAACTATTCATAACAACTTATTAACGTTTATTAAATCTATCTGTGAGGATGATGGTCATCCAGTACCAAATCAAATAATTGGTATTAACTATCAAGATGATAAATTACTAATATCATCCAAGAATGATAGTAATGAAATATATGTGACATATGACCATACTGGTGGATTAGAAGAAACATTATTATCATTCAAAAATAGTGTTCCAACATTAGATGGATACTCAATTGAATCCTCGTATGTATTAGATAGCGAAAAAGAATTAAACATTGGTAGTGCAATATTAGATAATCAACATATAGGTATAGTTAGTAAATCAATCACAAATGAAAACTACGTTTCATTTACTGGTTTATGCAGTTGTGGGTCCATGATATCCATGGTTCATCAACCATATGATGATAGCGGTAACTATACGAACAAGTTAAATGCGCCTAAAGAAAATAAGTTAGTTTATGACTTGTTATATGTAATCAATTATCAAAAATAATATATTTATGAATATTGCTTTATTTATCAAAAATTCATTCATATTAGTAGAGAAATACTTCTTTAGTAAGAAGTATTCTTCATATATTTTTAAATATGGCGATTTTTGTATTATTGTTGATGAATGTTTTGACATTGAAGAGGATCCTAAAAATATTTTTGATTATTCAAAATATTGCGAAATGCAAAACAAATACATGTTGAGTAGTAAGTGTTTGTTGAGATTTAATTACGATGGTGATGAAATCTCTTTAATTAATCAAATAATCTCATTAATGCAAAACCCTGAAGAAAAGCCGAATGACTTTACTGACGAAGGTGGTAATTTTTCTAACATTCATATTGATAACACACCAACGGAATCATCATTCGAAGACATTTTTATTAATGCATATGGTAATGAAACATTAGAGTGTTTGAGAAAAGAGGTTTCAATATCGTACGAAGGCGACAGGAATTATTTTATTGACTACGTAATTGAGACCAAAAGTGGCAATTTTGCCTTTGAAGAAAATGGCGTTAATTACCATCACCCACTTATCGTTGGAAAAGAAAAATACAAAAAATTATTGAACAAACAAAATACGATTATGCTCCTTGGTTATAAGGTCTATCGTTTTTCATCAGAAAATCTTACTTTCAAAGATAAGGTTGTCGAAGAACTCAAAACCTTTTTGCCTGACAAAACAGAATTTATTCCAAAAATCATTTTTAAAAACAATAGAGGAATCGAATTATATAGGCATCAAACTGATATATTGAATCAACTTGATAGTGATAGATTAAATGGCAAAACAACTTCTTTGATTGTTATTCCAACTGCAGCAGGAAAATCTGAAATCTGCATAACTGATTTAGAAAAGGAATCAATTAGACAGTCAGTTAAAAAAGTTTTAATAATGGTTCCGTCATCAAGAATCAAAGAAGATTGGCTAGCAAGAATAAAAGCTATTAAAAAATATTACAAAGTTATAGATGTTATGTTTTATAACAGCGCATTTATTCGCCGTAACGAACTTTCACAAGATTATTATGATTACATTATTTTCGATGAAGCACATCATGCTCAAGCAGCTAATTGCAAAGCAACTATTCAATATTTCACGCCAAAATATTTAATTGGTTTAACTGCTACTGATCAAAGATTAGATAACAAAAAATTAGAAGAAATTTTTGGAAATTACGAAGTCAAATTAACACTAAGAGAAGCAATTGAAAAAGATATTGTAACTAATATTCGTGCTTATAGATTGGAAAGCAACATTAATCTAAAAGAAGTTAGATACAATGGCAAAGACTATAATGCTTCTGACTTGGAAAGAACGTTGATTATAGATTCAAGAAATAAGCTTATTGCAGAGATCCTGGAAAAATATTTCTCTCCCAAAGACAATTTCTATAAACAAGGCATTATTTTCTGTGTTAATAAAGAACATACCAAAAAGATCGCAAACATGTTGCAAGCTAAAGGCCTAAAAGCAGAAGCTGTTTACGGTGGCAACCCTAAAAACGAAAAAATATTTGAACAATATAAAAACAAGGAAATCCAGTTTTTGTGCTCATGCCAATTAATCTCTGAAGGATGGGATTCTCCTCAAACTGAAGTAGTGGTTATGGCAAGGCCGACTCTTTCAAAAGTTTTGTATTTACAACAAATAGGAAGAGGCCTGAGAAAATATCCTAATAAAGAGTGTCTATATCTAATAGATGTGGTTGATAATTATTCTTCTAAACTAGTTCCATGGAACTTTAATTCATTGTTTCATATTTCTACTTACTCTCCATTTATGGGAGTTAAAAACAACAACTTCGACTATTTGTCTATTTTGGGTTTGTCAGAACATGAAATTGCAATGAAAGAAATTGATGTTTTTACTTTTGAAGAAAAATACAAAGATTACTTATCACTAGAACAAGCCGCCCGAGAATTATTTATTGGTACTCAAACATTAAATGGTTGGAATAAAAAGAATAAATACGCATCCTTAGAACTTCCTATTGGCGCAAAGCTTGTTCCATATTTTTCATATGATGATATTGAAAAAATACGTACCGACAAAAAGTTAAAGAAACATACTGACGAAACAATCTTCGACGACTTTTCTGATTTCATAGATGAAAATACGCTTACCTTCTCGTTTAAACTAGTATTTTTAATTTATTGCATTTTACTCGCTGATAAAGAAGGCAATATCAATCTTACTGAATTAACAAAACATTATTCTCATTTCTACTTATCTAGACTTGATAAAGGCTTACCTGTCGATAAAAGCAATTGCATTTATAATCGTGAGAAATTAAATGACGAAGCGTTTGTGAAAAAAAGCATTTTAGATAATCCATTTGAAAAGTTTGAACGTAAGAGATTCTTCTACCATTCCAAAGACTTAAACCTTATTTCTTTTAACTATGTTTTATGGACTAAAATGAATGATAAAATAAAAAAAGATATTGTTGATAAAGAATTAAACTTCTTAAAAGAATATTATGCTAAATACGGAGGATATGACGATGAGTATCAATTCAAAATATTATGATGAAAACGCCGAAGCATTTATCTCTGATACTTTTGAATGTGATATGTCTGTTCAATATCATTTTTTTGAGCATCATTTACCGAAAGAAGCTAAAACAATTCTTGACTTAGGATTTGGCTCTGGAAGAGATTCTTTATATTTCATGAATAAGGGTTTCGAAGTGTATGCTGTTGATCCTTCAAAAAAGTTTTGCGATAACGCAAATAAAATCGGAATAAAACATGTATATCAAACAATCGCTCAAAAAATTGATTTTGTGGATTTGTTTGATGGAATATGGGCTTGCGCTTCTTTGCTTCATGTCCCGTCCAAAGAATTGAACGCAACATTTAAAAAATGCTATAAGTCATTAAGGCCAAAAGGTGTTATGTATGCCTCTTTCAAGTATGGAGATTTTGAAGGTGAAAGAAACGGAAGAGAATTTTTGGATTTAAACGAACGTTCCATTGATAAATTTTTAAAGGGGACTGGATTCAATATAAAAGATATTCTTATTACAGAAGATGTCCGTCCTGATAAAACTACTAAATGGCTTAATGTAATCTTAAGCAAATAAAACAAATGCTGATCAAAGTAATTTCAGGTGACATAACTAAATTAGGTAGTGAAGTTGAAGCGATTGTTAACGCTGCAAACGAAGATCTACTAGGTGGTGGCGGAGTTGATGGTGCGATTCATAGAGCGGCAGGCCCAAAACTATTAGAAGAATGTCGAACATTAGGTGGCTGTGAACCTGGTGACGTAAAAGTAACTAAAGCCTATAACTTAAAGCAAAAATATATTATTCATACAGTTGGACCAAGGTATTATTCCAACCCAAATCCAGAAGAAACATTAAGGTCTTGTTATATAAAATCTTTGCAAATTGCAGATAAATTAGGTGTGAAAACCATTGCTTTTCCATCTGTTTCTACGGGTGTTTTTGCTTATCCATTAGAAGAAGCATCAAAGATTGCTGTGGATGCGATTAAATCATTCAAAGGTAAAAATATAGAGTGTGTTATTATGTGCGCTTTTGACGAAAGAACATATAAAACATATTCAAAACAATTAGCAAAATAAAAGCTGTTGTGGCAATCAAACCAAACAGCTTTTTATTAGTTTAGAATTCTTCAACAGGAATTGAAACTTTGTAAGATACAGGCGACAAGTATCTGCCGTCAGATATGAATTCATTTCTTTTAACAATATGCAATTTATAATTCTTGCCAAATCTCAGTAAGGCATAGATTTTATAGTTTTCATCTTCAATGCAATTTCTAAGCTCGGCTTGAGAAATAAAGAATTCAATTTTGTTTCCAGCATAGGTTGCGGATTTTACTTCAATATGAATCTCATTTGCTTTGTTGTTTGTAATTTCATATGAAACAACATCATATCCATAATCAGAAGATACTTTACTAACTTGTTTTATTTGAGAAACTAAATCAGTCCTTCCGGCAGTTTTTAATTTTTCAGCCTCATACATTATGACGGCTAATTCTGCTTCTTCTCCTGCTTTGGCTTTACGCTTTTGGCTTTTCTCATAATCTTGGCATTCGCGTTTAACATCAGATGCTTTCGGAGTTCTCTTTTTACCTTCTTTGTATTTAAAGTCAACTGTACCAACTATTTTTCTTGGAGCCTTATCGATAAGTGTTTGAACAATGTTTACGTCTGTTTGCATCCAGTCCAAATTCTCTAGTTCATCTATGTGTTTCCATTCTAACGTTTGATCTTCTTTTGAAGCTGGTGTTCCAGAAGCTATTGTGGCATTAAATACCTTTAATCTAATAATTCTGTTTTTGTCCTTTTCATAGAAATTGTTGGTGTCTAATTCATCTGTTACATTTATATCAATACCAATTTCTTCTTTGATTTCTCGTTTGATTGCTTCTTCGTCAGTTTCTCCTGATTCTACTTTGCCACCAGGAAATTCCCATTTACCTTCATAACCTTGCTTTGCACTTCGTTTAGAAAGCAAATATGTTTGACCATTAGAAATACATGCACCAACCACTTTCAATACAGGAACAGAACCTGCAGTAACATAATTTTTTAATTGGTTATCTGGTATTGGAGCAAATGCATCAATAAACGTTAAAGGGAACTTAACGACTTTTCTAATGATGCCTGGAGCCTTAATTTCGTCATCGAAATAATAAGGTTCATCCAAAGAAACCCTGCCGTAATAAATGTATTCATTGTCTTTATAAGCTAAAAACATATGAACGGTAGTGTTGTTTTGTTTGGCTTCAGCTAATCTTTTATTTCCAAATGTGATGGTTTGATCTCCGGTCTGACCCATTCCGGTATAGTAAATTTTCCCATTTTTGATTTCATCGTTATAGATTCTATCTTTTGTATATTTACTAATTAGCACCAAATTATTAGTGGCTGTTACATAAACCATTCCTTGACCAAATTGAAAAGCGCCACTTTCAAAAATATCAATTAAGTCTGCAAGTCTATACTTTTTGTATAGTTTTAAATCTTTTATTTCCATATTTGCAGCTTAGCAGCTTACGATCCCACGATCAAGCAAGTTTTAAACAAATCGAGTTTGTAGAAACCCCATTTTTATTACAGAACAAGAATGGATATCGTATAATACTAAAGTATGAGTTTATTTGTTAAGAATGACGCCAAAGAATTTAAACAACTAAAAGCTTTTTCTGACTTTTTAGATTCTTTGTTCAACAAAGATTCTTATATTTCAAGAAAAGAATATCTAAAAGAATTTAATGAGCTAGCTTCTAGTGTTGATGAATTAAATTTGATGGAAGAAAGAAAAGTTCTTCTTGCTTGGTGCAAACAAAATAAAATCGATTATAAGAAATTGCTTCAATTAATTAATGAATACAAAACATGCCATTCCCTTGTGAAGAAGCACAATGATGAGTTTTTAAGGAAGCATTTAAGTTCTGATATGCAGTACCTGGATGAAGTTCTTCTCAAGGATGATCCTAAAATTAAACTGGATGAAGAACAAAGAAGAGTAGTGCTCTCTGACGAAGATTACACTCTTGTAATAGCTGGTGCAGGAGCTGGAAAAACAACAACAATCGAAGCCAAAGTTAAATATTTAGTTGATAAAAAGAACATTAATCCAGATAAAGTATTGATTGTTTCATTTACGAAAAAAGCAACCGAAGAATTGAAGGAAAGATTTAAGAGATTGGGATTAGCGGTTAACATCGCAACATTCCACTCTATTGGAAATACAATTATTAAAGATAACGAACAGACACGTCACCAGATAGTCGAAACCGGTTTCATGTTCAATACAATCAGGGACTATTTGATAAATAAACTGGATGATGGTCACTTCATTAAGAGAATAGTTCTTTTTTTCGCGTCTTATCTAACAATGCCTTTTGATGAGACCAATACTTCCTTATTATTTAAAACATTACAAGATAATGAAAACATCACATTAAAAACTGAACTAACAAATATGCTTGATGATTATCAAAAAGCTCAAACAAAGCAAAAAGTAACCATCAAAGATGAAAGAGTCAGATCAATCGATGAATGTAGAATTGCCAACTTCCTTTTTATTAACGGAATAGATTATGTTTATGAACCTGTTTATAAATACGGTTTCAAAGACACGACAAAACCATATTGCCCAGACTTTTTAATCAAACAAAATGGGAAAGAGATTTATTTAGAACATTTTGGTGTATCAGAGAATTGGGAAAACAATAGATTTACAAAACAAGAATTAGAAGAATATAAGAAACATGCCAGAGATAAAGTCAAGCTTCATAGAGAACATGGAACAAAACTTATCTATACTTTTTCAAAATATAATGATGGTAGGGATTTAATTACTCACCTCAGAGAGATATTAGAAGAAGCTGAACTAGAGTTAAGTGCTAAATCAGATGTTGAGATTTACAAACAGATAGCCAAGTCAGCCGAAGATAAATACTTTAATAAATTCATTACTTTAGTTTGCAATTTTATCAATAGATTTAAAGTTAACAATTTCACTGAAGAAAAATTTGATGATTGGAGAACAGACATCAAAGATGAAAGGACCAAATTATTCTTTTATATTGCTAGACAATGTTACAGAGTATATGAAGCAGAAAAAGATAGAATAAGAGCTATTGATTTTGAAGATATGATCAATAACGCATCAAATGTTTTAGATAGTTATATCTCAAAAGGAGAAAAGCTTCCATATGACTATATTCTTGTTGATGAATACCAAGATATTTCGCTTCAACGTTTTGACTTGTGCGAAAAACTAGCAAAAGCAAGTGACGCAAAAATCATTGCCGTTGGTGATGACTGGCAATCTATTTTCAAATTCAGTGGTGCGAAAATTGATTTGTTCACAAAGTTCGAAGACAGAATGGGATATGCCAATGTATTGAAGATAACCAAGACCTATCGTAATTCGCAAGAACTCATTGATATTGCTGGTAACTTTGTGATGAGCAACGATGAACAAATTAAGAAAAATCTTAAATCAAATAAATCAATCAAAGACCCAGTCATCTTAATGAGTTATAACGATGCTTCTGAGAAGGATGATCAAGAACATGGACCGTTCTATAGACTTGGCGAAGCAATTGAAAAATCATTAGATGATATAGTATCTAGACACGGCGAAGACAAAACTGTTCTATTAATTGGCAGATACAATTTTGACGGCAAAAACCTCGCTAAATTGGAAGATTTGTTCGAATATAACAATGACAAAGTGATTTCTAAGAAGTATCCAAATCTAGATATTTCTTTCTTGACAGCACATAGTTCAAAAGGACTTGGATACGATAATGTTATCGTCATAAACGGCAAAGATGACGTCTTGGGTTTCCCATCCAAAATTGAGGATGACCCTGTTATGAAACTTGTAATCAAAGATGACGATTCAATAGAATTTGCTGAAGAAAGAAGATTGTTCTATGTTGCGTTAACTAGAACAAAAAACAGAGTGTATTTAGTTACACCTCAACTTAGACCATCCAAATTCATTTTGGAAATCAAAGATAAATTTACAAACGTTATTTTGCGTGGCACAGAACTAAATCCAGTCGAAGGAAAAGACTTTAGAAGAAAGTGCCCTATTTGTGGTTATCCATTGCAGCACAGAAAAGGAAACTTTAAATTCCTAAAAGGCGATGGCACACTTTGGGTATGTTCGAACGATCCAGAAGTATGTGGTTTTATTACAAATGATATCAGAGGCGGAAAATTATCTATCTCTAAATGCCCAAGTTGCGAAGATGGCTATTTGATTGTTAAACCTATAAAAAATAAAGCGGGTGAAGATACTGGGCAAAGGATGCTTGGATGTACCAACTATAAAGCAGATGGCACCGGCTGTACTTTTGCTATGTTTAATCACAACTTCACTCAGGATAAAGGAATAATAGCTGCCGAGTTTTTTGATACCAATGTCACAATGGAAGATATGGTAATAATAGGTTATTCAATCAAAGATTTAATATATGGAATCATCGATACCATAAAAACAATGAACAATAAGTACAAGAACTTTGAATTGAATTTTGTGACTCTTGTTAATTTTCTCAAGGGCGAAACAACCAAGACAATCGAATCATTTAAAATTAACGAAATCCCAGGATTTGGTATGATTCAAGAACAATATCACAAACGTGTATACCCGCTTCTTAAAGAAATGAAGAACGAAGGCATTATCGATATTGTTAAAGAAAAATATGAAATAGTAAAATTGATTAACGAAAAACCAGATGATGAAACTTTGAAAGCGGTGTTTTCAAATGTTATCCATAAAGAAAGATGAGTGGCCACAAGACCACTTTTTTTGACACAAAACAAAGCATCTTTCTGACACCTCTTTTTTCGGTGTGTTAAACTATCCTTGTGGGAGGTATTACATATGAAAAGAATCGTTGTGTTTGATGCCAAAAAATATGACCAAAAGTCATTTGAACCATATAAAGATAAATACGAGTTTATATATTTCAAAGATAGATTATCTAGTTCTACTGCCATACTTGCAAAAGATGCTGATGCGGTAATGTGTTTTGTTAATGATGAACTTAATGATGAAGTATT
>JAEEGL014776335.1_pt1 | contig 18488 bp, 17 predicted proteins | sample 9134231 | NCBI WGS metagenome assembly JAEEGL01 (sample SAMN16246548, study PRJNA631951) | gut metagenome | biome: gut microbiome; feature: rumen; material: fiber-attached | host: Bos | place: Iran: Karaj | collected 2018-10 | reverse complement strand
GGAAAGGGCATCGGTTTCGTGCAGACTTTCTATGGAATGGAGGAACTCATCCCGGCAGTTGACGGATTCGTGGTTGCCGTGACCGGAAAGCAGGGCAAGAATGTCGTCAAAGGCGAGATCGTAGCCTTCGTGGAACGCAAGAAATAATTTGCACCAGACCTCCGATATTAAAAATCATAAATTTTTGATTAAAAATCATATTTAAATGCAGGGCCATGTCAAGGTCCTGCATTTTTATTAAATATATTTGGGCATGAGACTGAAAGAAATAATCGCGGACGAGCGTCCAAGGGAAAGGCTCGTCAGGAAGGGACCTCATGCCCTGAGCAACGCCGAGCTGATCGCAATAATAATGAGGACAGGCACCGGAGATAGGAATGTGATCGAGATCGCCAACGACCTGCTGCGGTCAGCAGGCTATTCGCTCACCCGCCTCTCTGCCGGAAGCATTGAATCCATGACCGAAATCAAAGGAATCGGGATCGAAAAAGCGACGGCAATCATGGCCGCCTTCGAGATCGGGAGACGGTTCGCCCTGGAAAAGACCGGGACGGACGACCTCCCGGTCACCAATGCCGTCATGGTCTATGAAATGATGATTCCGGAGCTGAAAGGCCTGGAACACGAAGAGTGCTGGGTAATCTACCTGAATCGGGGGAACATGGTAATCGGAAAAGAGAAAGTCGGCTCAGGGGGGCTGGACTCAATCACATTCGACAATGACACCATATTGCTGCATGCAATCCAGAAAAAGGCCAGGGGGATAATCATGGTCCACAACCATCCGTCCGGCAACCCCATGCCCGGAAAGACCGACATCGAGGAGACCGACGCCCTGAGGCTCGCCCTGCAAAAGATAAGGAAGAATCTGGTGGACCATGTGATCATCTCGGACGACTGCTATTTCAGTTTCGTCGACAGCATGACAAATCCGGCCCCGAAATAAAAAAAATCTTAGGGATAACGAAAAAATGACTATATTTGTATTTCGGATATTTACAATTCGAAAATCAATGAAAGTCATCAATCTCGGAGAGACCAACTCGGTTCTCAACAGCTTCATTGCGCAGATGCGCGACAAGAAGATCCAGAAAGACAGAATGCGCTTCCGCACAAATCTGCAGCGCGTAGGAAACATTTTCGCTTACGAAGTCAGCAAGACTATGAATTACAGCGTCAAGCACGTAACCACACCGCTTGGGACCGCTGAAGTGGCGACTTATGACGACCCGGTAGTCGTTGCCACTATTCTTCGAGCCGGCCTTCCGCTCCACCAGGGCATCCTCGAGTATTTCGACGATGCCGAGAACGCTTTCGTGGCAGCATACAGGAAATATGACAAAGGTGATGACTTTCACATCCAGATCGAGTATGCAACCGCTCCGAACCTCTCAGGCAAGACGCTGATCCTCGCTGATACGATGCTCGCCACCGGCGCATCCATCGAAGTCACCTACAACAAACTCAGCGAAGACGGAGTCCCTGCGGCAACCCACCTCATCTGCCCTATCGCCAGCGTTTACGCCGTCGAATATCTGCAGAAGCACATGCCGGCAGACAACGTCACCCTCTGGACTGCAGCCATGGACGAGGAACTCACCAGCCATAGCTACATCGTCCCGGGACTCGGCGACGCAGGTGACCTTGCTTTCGGAGAAAAGCTCTAGACTACCGAGCAGATCAAAGTAGCCGAAGTGCATGAAAGCACTTTGACATCGACATAATCCCCGACCTTATGAATCTTGTCAGGGAAGACGCACATTTTATTGTTCGAAGCCCTGCCGCACAGTTCGTCAGGGTTTCTTTTTGACGGACCCTCGACGAGGACGCGGAAGACCTTGCCCACATCCCTGCGGTTGCTCTCAAGGCTGAGAGTATTCTGGAGCTCGATGATCTCGTTGAGACGGCGGGTCTTTTCCTCCAGCGGAATGTCGTCCGGATAATTCTTGGCAGCCAGGGTGCCGGGGCGCTCGGAGTATGCGAACATGTAGGCATAGTCATAGCCCACGGCCTTCATTATGCTGAGGGTATCCTGATGATCCTGCTCGGTCTCGCCACAGAATCCGGCGATGATGTCGGTGGTGATTGAGCAGTCAGGCATGACGCTCTTGATCTTGGCCACCCTCTCGAGGTACCATTCCCTGTTGTAGCGACGCCTCATCTTTTCGAGCATGGCATCGCTTCCGGACTGGACCGGGAGATGGATGCATTTGCAGATATTGTCATACTTCGCCATGGTCTCGATGACCTCGTCGCTGATATCCTTCGGGTGCGAAGTCGAATAGCGAACCCTGAGCTCAGGGCTGATCTCTGCGACCATTGAAAGCAGCTTCGCAAAATTCACGCTCTCCCCGTCCGGGCCCTTCCAGAGATATGAATCCACATTCTGCCCGAGCAGGGTCACCTCTTTGTAGCCCTTTGACCACACGTCGCATGCCTCGCGAACGATAGTATGAGGGTCACGGCTCCTCTCTGCACCTCTGGTGTAAGGTACGACGCAGTATGAGCATACATTGTTGCAGCCCCTCATGATCGAGATGAAAGCAGAGACTCCGTTCTTGTCGATGCGCACCGGAGTGATGTCCCCGTATGTCTCCTCGTGGGAGAGCATCACGTTGATCTGCGGATTGTCCGGAGTAATCTTGGAAAGAAGTTCAGGCAGGGACCTGTAAGAATCCGGACCTGCTACCAGATCCACCTTGTGGCTGTCGAGCAAGTCGGTCTTGAGTCTCTCGGCCATGCAGCCGACGATGCCCACGATTGCCCCGCGCTTCTTGCGGTGGTGTGAGAACTGCTCTATACGGCCCCAGATACGCTGTTCCGCATTATCCCTTATGGAGCAAGTGTTTGCCATGATGACATCGGCCTCGTTGATATCCTCCGTCCTCTCATAACCCTCCTTTCCGAGTATCGAGAAAATGACCTCAGTATCATTGACATTCATCTGGCATCCGTAAGTTTCTATGTATAATTTTTTCATTTGGTACGCATTATGTATAGTGGTGCAAAGGTAGTAATTATTTTTTCACTATCTTTGCATAATACGCATTTGAAAAAGCCAGATGAAATTCGGACGTAAAATATTTATTCTTTTTGCCGCCCTGACCGTACTTGCTCTTACCGGCTGCAACAAGATAAACCAGATAAAAAACATAAAGATGACAGGATGCTCGCTCGAATCGGTGACTCCTGTAGGAATGAAAGGGATCAAGGCCCAGCTGGCCGTAGGCATTGACAATCCGGCCATGCAGTTTACCGTAAGCGACATCAATGGCATAGTCTATTATCAGGATTCCGAGCTGATACATTATACGGCGAATCCTATTACCGTAGACAAGCATTGCTCCGCCGTCTATCCGGTGACATGCAGTGGCACCGTGGCTGATAATGTGTCGGTGTCCAAGCTGCTCAGCCTGCTCGTCAATTCCAGCATCGAAGACTATACGGTAGATATAAATGTAAAGCTTGCCCTCAAAGGCGCGAGCAAGTCCATAAAGATCAAGAAGAAGCCTTTGAAAGACTTCATGGAGGATAAATGATGAAGAAGATTCTATTTACGACTATATTGATTCTTATCTGTGCAGCCATGTCCGCCCAGGCGCAGAGAGAAGACTACATAATGGTCGATTCGCTTGTATACAGACCTGCGTCTGCAGTTGACTCTTCCCTCGTCGGAAAGAGCATTTTCTCAGTGCTGGACAAGGCATCCGGAGAAGTCCGCATCCATCAGTCCCAGATAATCGCCGACGGACTGAAGAACCATATTGCCAGAAACGCCCACAAGAGCATTCCAGGCTACAGGGTCAGGATTTTCTTCGACAACCAGCAGAATGCCAGAGGCGCATCTGAGAGCGCACAGAGACTCTTCTCCGCCCGTTATCCGGGCATCGCGGCATATCGCAGCTACCAGAACCCGTTCTTCAAGGTTACCGTCGGAGACTTCAGGACGAAGTCTGAGGCACTGGAACTGCTCCAGAGCATCAAGAGGGACTTCCCGACCGCATTCGTCGTAAAGGAAAACATCAATTATCCGGTCGTGGACAAGTCTCACTCATACGTCGTGGATACTGTCAAGGTATTCAGGCCAAAAAGATAGAAGGGCATGCTGAAACAGGAACTCGGATTAAAACAACAGCAGAAACTCTCTCCCCTGCAGATACAGACGATAAAGCTTATCGAGCTGCCGGTGCAGGAGCTGGAGCAGCGTATCCGCAAGGAACTGGAAGAGAATCCGGTTCTCGATGACACGCCGGCTGCAAGCGACGAATCCGATGATACGCCAAGGGACGTATCTCTGTCCGAGATCAACGAGGACGACCAGATTCCTGCATACAAGCTCCGCGTCAACAACTACGGCAAGGACGAAAGACCGCAGTACAACACCTTCTCCGTCAAGCAGAGTTTCACCCAGAGCCTGATGGAGCAGCTGGGATTCCGCCGCCTCGACGAAAGACAGCATTCGATAGCGGCATTCATAATCGGCAGCCTCGACGAGGACGGCTATCTCCGGAGGGACATCGACAGCCTCGTGGACGACCTTGCCTTCAGGGCCAACATCGAGACCGACGAAGATGAAGTGCTGGCCATGCTGGGCATAATCCAGGAGTTTGACCCTGCGGGCGTCGGAGCGAGGGACCTGCGCGAATGCCTGCTCATACAGCTTCGCAACCTCAAGCAGACCGACGACGTCGTCAATGCCACCGCAATCCTGAAAAATCATTTCCAGGACTTCTCGAACAAGCATTTCCAGAGAATCATGTCACGTCTGGGACTGGACGAAAGCCAGATGAAAAAGGCCATGGCCAGGATCGTCAGGCTCAACCCTTCACCGGGCGGACAGGTCGATGATTCATATAACGACCAGGCCCAGCAGATTGTGCCGGACTTCCTGCTCGACTATGACAATGGCGAGCTGCATCTCTCGATGCCGAGATTCTCCATCCCGGAGATCCGCATCAACCGCAAGTATGCAGACCTGCTGATGGAGTCCGCCAACTCCTCTGAACGCCAGAAGAAAGAGGCCGCCACTTTCGTCAAGCAGAAGATGGACTCCGCCAAATGGTTCGTAGAAGCCTTGAAACAGAGGCACAACACCCTCCAGAGCACCATGCAGGCCATTCTCGACTACCAACAGGAATATTTCCGCACCGGAGACGAGGCCAACCTCAGGCCGATGGTCCTCAAGGACATAGCTGAAGTCACCGGCTTTGACATCTCTACCATCTCGCGAGTTGTCAACAGCAAATATATAGAGACTCATTTCGGCATTTTCCCTCTGAAGTACTTCTTCTCAGAAGGTCTGGAGAACCAGGACGGAGAGGAGGTTTCGACCAGGGAACTCAAGAAAGTCCTTCAGGAATGCGTCGACGGAGAGGACAAGCACAAGCCTCTTACCGACGACCAGCTCGTAGCCGAGATGAACAAGCGCGGCTACAAAGTGGCACGAAGGACGATTGCCAAGTACCGAGACCAGCTGGGCATAGCCAAGGCAAGGCTGCGCAAGGAACTCTGATACCGTAAAGACATATCACTCAATAATTCCGCTGCAAACGCAGCGGAATCGTTTTTATACGCCACGACCGGGGCTGTTGATAGCTTTGTGGAAAAAATTGGGAAATAATGGAACAAAGTGGAAAATAATTGCTAACTTTGTGACCAAGCGTGAAAGTATTATTATGAGTCGAGTGTCTTTTTTAGGAGATTATACCGCGAAGGTAGACGACAAAGGCAGGGTGGTTTTTCCTTCCCAGCACAAGAGCCGTATGCCCGAGGGTGCGGACATGACGTTCGTCCTCCACAAAAGCATCTACTCCCCTTGTCTGGAAATGTTCACTCTCGAAGAGTGGGAGAGCCAGACTGAATCGGTAAAGGCGAAACTCGATTTCTTTAATGAACAACACGCTGAATTCTGGGATGCATACCTTCAGGGCAGCGCGTTTGTTACCCCGGACCCGAAGCTCGGAAGAATACTCATCCCTAAGGAATTGCAGGAAGAAGCAGGTTTAACCAAAGAGGTGGTGTTCGCCGGCAGAGACTTCAAGATCGAGATCTGGGACAAAGACGCGTTCGAGTCGTCAAGAATGTCTAAGGACCGATACAAAGAAATTGCCAGAGGACTGTCTCAAACGAGATAGGAGGAGGCCCCATGTCAGAATATCATAACCCGGTACTTTTGGACGAGAGCGTTTCCGCCCTCATCCAGAACCCTTCAGGAATTTATATCGATGCCACATTCGGAGGCGGTGGTCACACCGCCGAGATTCTTTCACGCTTATCCGAGAGCGGCAAGGTCATCGCCTTCGATCGTGACATGGACGCCATAGGCAACAGACTGGATGACGACCGGCTGGTCCTTGTCCACAACAACTTCCGCTTCGTGCAGAACTATGTGCTGTACGAGGCCCACAAGAACGGCGGCCCTGAGCTGGCTGACGGAATCCTCGCCGACCTCGGCGTTTCCTCCCACCAGTTCGACACGGCAGAAAGGGGTTTCTCGTTCCGTTTCGACGCGCCTCTTGACATGAGGATGAACATCGAAGGAGGGATGACCGCCGCCAACCTGGTCAACACGATGGAGAAAGAAGATCTCGAAAGAATCTTCAGGATCTATGGAGAAGTTGACAATGCCCGCAAGATAGCACAGCTGATAGTCACGGCCAGGACAGAAAAACCTATCGCCACGACAGGCGACCTCGACAAGGCAATCGCCCCGGCCCTCCCGAAATTCGCAGAGCACAAATACCTGGCAAAGGTTTATCAGGCCCTGCGCATCGAAGTCAACCAGGAAATGCGTTCTCTTGAAAAGTTCCTCGAAGGAGCTTCCGCCGCGCTTAAGCCGGGAGGCAGGCTGGTGGTGATCACCTACCACTCCCTCGAAGACCGCATGGTCAAGAATTTCATCCGCAGCGGAAACATCGCGGGAGAGGAACACAAAGACATTTACGGCAGGACCGAAGCTCCGCTGAAGGCAGTCAACCGCAAGCCGATACTGCCTTCGGAGACAGAGATCGCCGGTAACACAAGGGCAAGGAGCGCCAAGCTCCGTATCGCAGAAAAGGTATGAAAAAGGTATTGAAGGCTATCGCAAACGGATTTTCCGCCGTTCTCCATGGAGAGTTTCTCCTGAGGCTGAGGGTGGACAAGTATTTCGTGCATATCCTCTATACCTTTGCGATCTTCTGGCTGATGATCATGATGAGCCTGATGGTCCAGAAAACCCTTGTGGCAGTAGAAAAGAACAAGACGGTCCTCAACGACCTGAGGATTTACCATGCGCAGAAGACGGTCGAGCTCGTCGAGATGGGAAGGCTTTCAACTGTAGAAGACCTCCTTGAGAAGAGCGGTTCCCTTCTGGCGATGCCGGAAAAGCCGGCTGAGACAATAGTCAAGTAATGGACGTGAACAGTAAAGACAAACATCCGGACAGGATTCGCAGAACCCTGTACATAGTCTATCTGTGCTATCTCCTTGCCGCAATCGTGATCGTGGGCAGGATAGTGCAGATCCAGCTGTTCTATTCCCCGGACGACAGCATCGCCGAATATTTCCATCCAAGGAACATAAAGGAGACTTTGAAGCCGACCCGAGGAGCCATACTCTCATACGACGGGAGGCTGCTCGCCATGTCCACTCCTATGTATCAGGTAGGAATAGACGCTACCGTCCGCAAGGATGAGTTCCAGAGCAAGAAAGACCCGGCAAAGCGCCGCGAGCTCGAAGAGACCTGGAGAGGAAAAGCCAGGCAGCTCGCAGCAGGTCTGTCCGAGATCTACGGCGACAAGAGCGCCGACGAATACTACAAGCTCATAATAAGGAACAGGGAGAACGGCCGCCGTTATACCGCAATCGGAAAGCCGGTGGACCATGACGTGCTCCAGAAGATCAAGGCCCTGCCTCTGTTCAAGGAAGGAGCCAACAAGGGCGGCATAGTCATCGGAGAGATGGACACCCGTCAGTATCCTTACGGCAGTCTAGCCAGAAGAGCCATCGGATATGTCAAGGACAATACCCGCATCGGCGGCAAAGGCACCACGAACAAAGGCATCGAGGGCAACTTCGACTATTTCCTCCATGGCGAGGAAGGATACAAATGGATGAAACGCACTGACAACAACAAGTACATCCAGAACTACGACAGCACATACGTAGCCGCAGTGGACGGCTCCGACATACGCACGACCATCGACATCGACATCCAGGACATCGCCGACAAGGCCCTGCGCCACCAGATCGAGGAGAACGTGGACATCGAAGGCGCATGCGCCGTGATCCTCGATGTCAAGACCGGAGCCATCAGGGCGATGGTCAACCTGATGCGGGATTCGACCAACAACCGCCTCGGCGAAACATACAACTATGCAGTGCAGCGTCCTGGAGAGCCCGGATCGGTATTCAAGGCTTCGACGCTCATGAGCCTTCTCGAAGACGGCAAGCTGACTCTGGAGACCAAGATCCCGACCAACCACGGCCGGCTCAGCAACTTCCCTCAGGACGACTACATCACCCGCTACGAGGCTAGGGAGAAGAGCGACAAGATCACGGTTCTCCGCGGATTCGAGCTTTCTTCCAACTATGTGTTCAGGAAAGTGGCCATCGACAACTACGGCAGCGAGCCTAGGAAGATGATGGACAAGATATATCTCTACAAGCTCGGAGAAGCCTTTGACTTCGACCTCGACGGACTCGCAACCCCAACCCTCCCTTCGCCGGGATCGAAATGGTGGAGCGCAACCGACCTCGGTTCCGTGGCCATCGGATACTCAGTGACCGAGACTCCCCTTCATATAGTGACGTTCTACAACGCCATTGCAAACAAGGGCAGGATGATGAAGCCGTACTTCGTGGAGAGTATCGAGCATAACGGGACAGTCGTGGAGAAACGCGGCCCTAGCGTGCTGAACGGTTCGATATGTTCAAAGGCAACCGCCGACACCCTTGCCAGGGCGCTCCGCAGGGTTGTCGTCAACGGAACCGGAAAGAACGCCCTCGAGCATGCACGCCTCGAAGTCGCCGGAAAGACCGGAACGGCCCGAGTGGTGCTCGACCCGAGACATACGCGCAAGAGCAGGAATCCATACCAGGACGAGTACGGACGCAAGCAATACCAGGCGACCTTCGTGGGCTTTTTCCCATGGGACGCTCCGAAATATACCTGCATAGTGACGGCCTACACCAAGCTCGGCCACACCCTCTACGGAGGATCAGCCCCGGCCATCGCTTTCAGGGAGATCGTGGACAAGATCTACTCCCTCAAAGTCGACAACGGAGAGACCCTGAGCAAGAAGGGATCGATGCCGGACATGAAAAATGTCCCCGCACCTGTCGCCGAGGCAGGCCATGTGCCTGACGTACGCGGACTCGGAGTCATGGACGCCGTATATGAACTTGAAAACTCCGGATACAAGGTGCACTGGCATGGCAGCGGCCATGTGAAGAGCCAGGACCCTGCTTCCGGCACCAAATACACTAAAGGAAACACAGTTACACTGGAATTGAAGTAATGGCAAGATTACAGGACATAATCAAAGACAGCGGGGTTATCTCGGTAAAGGGAAACTCCGACCTCGCCATCAGCGCTATCTGCAGCGACTCGCGCAAAGTCGCGGCAGGGTCGATGTTCATAGCCGTCAAAGGCTACGCCAGCGACGGACACAGCTACATAGCACAGGCTATCGCCTCCGGAGCTGCAGCCATAGTATATGAAGACGAAGCCGCCCTGTCGGAGCAGCTCTCCAAGGCCGGCAATCCTGATATCTGCCTGGTCAAGGTAGAGGCCTCAAGGAAAGCTGTCGCCATTATGGCAGCGAACTTCTACGACAATCCATCCCGCAAGCTTACCCTGGTAGGAATAACGGGAACCAACGGCAAGACGACTACCGTCACCTTGCTATATAACCTGTTCATGGGACTCGGCTACAACTGCGGCCTCCTGTCCACCATCGCCAACTTCGTGGGCGAAAAGAGGCTCGAGACTGCCAACACGACCGCCGACCCGATCACCATCAACTCCCTGATGGCCGAGATGGTCGAAGCCGGATGCGAATATTGCTTCATGGAAGTAAGTTCCATCGGCATGGAGCAGGACAGGGTGACAGGCCTGAAGTTCAAGGTCGGGATATTCTCCAACCTGACCCATGACCATCTGGACTACCACAAGACATTCGCCGAGTATCTCCGCTGCAAGAAGCTTTTCTTCGACACGCTGCCGGAGGATGCATATGCAGTCACCAACATCGACGACCGCAACGGCATGATCATGGTCCAGAACACGAAGGCCAAGGTTGTCACATACTCATGCCGCAGCATCGCCGACCATACCTGCAGGGTCATAGAGGAGAGCTTCGAGGGCATGCAGATGAAGATCGACGGAGTGGAGACATGGACAAGGCTCATCGGACAGCACAACGCATACAACATACTTGCTATCTATACCACCGCCATCCTTACCGGAGCGGACAAGGAAGAGGCCCTGGTTGCAATCAGCAAGCTCGAATCGGCCTGCGGCAGGCTCGAGACCCTGCATGGGCCAAAGGGACTGTCGGTCATAATCGACTATGCCCATACTCCTGACGCCCTCGAGAACGTGCTGGCCACCCTTCGTGAGATTTCATGCGGAAACGAGCTCATCTGCCTGTTCGGATGCGGCGGAGACCGCGACAAGACCAAGAGGCCGGAGATGGCTGCAATCGCCGAGAAATATGCGGACAGGATATTCGTCACCTCGGACAACAGCCGTACCGAGAAGACCGAGGATATAATGAACGACATCAAGGCCGGGTTCACCCATGCGGGCCTGTCGAAGGCCCTGTTCATCGCAGACCGCAAGGAAGCAATCCGCACTGCCATAATGCTCGCGCCGGAGAAGGCTGCGATACTGCTTGCCGGCAAGGGTCATGAGACCTACCAGATAATAGGAACGGAGCACCGTCATTTTGACGAGCGTGAAGTTGTCAACGAAGTATTTGAAAGTATAGCATAAACTATGATTTACCATTTATTCGAAGCACTAAAGGAATATGACATCCCGGGGCAGGGATTGTTTACTTACCTGTCTTTCAGGGCCATACTTGCCTCAGTGACCGCAATGGGCCTTTCCACCATCGCGGGCAAGCGAATCATCGCCTGGCTCAGGAAGAAGAACTTCGGGGAAGCCCAGAGGGACCTCGGAACCGAGGGAGCCGAGGCAAAAGCAAAGACACCTTCGATGGGAGGGGTCATCATCATACTTTCCATACTGGTGCCGGTACTGCTTTTCTGCGACCTCACCAACATCTATGTCCAGCTTCTGATACTTACTACGGTATGGTGCGGAGGTCTCGGATTCGCAGACGACTACATCAAGATCTTCAAGCATGACAAGGGCGGAGTGAGCGAGAACGGCAAGCTCGGCCTTCAGATACTCCTCGGACTCATCATCGGTCTCACCGTATGGAACAGCAGCGACATCGTCGTGAGGGAGAAAGTCCCTGTCCAGGACATCGAAGAGGAAAGCATCGTGGAAGAAGGCAGATGGAAGAACGAGGATGTGGTCAAGAGCACCAAGACCACGATTCCGTTCGTCAAGGACCATGAGTTCGACTACAAGTCCCTCTCCCCTTTCAGGGGCACCTGGGGCTGGTACGCCAAGTGGGGGATCTACGTGGTGATGATCATCCTCGTGGTGACAGCATGCTCGAACGGCGCCAACCTTACCGACGGCATGGACGGTCTCTCCGCCGGAACTTCGGCGATAGTGGGAACCGTACTCGGTATCCTCGCCTGGCTGGGAGGCAACATCGTGAATTCAAACTACCTGAACATAATGTACATTCCGGGATCCGGAGAAATAGCCATCTTCATGTCCGCCTTCGTGGGCGCCCTGATCGGCTTCCTCTGGTTCAACGCCTACCCTGCCCAGGTATTCATGGGTGACACCGGAAGCCTTACAATCGGAGGAATCATCGGAGTCAGCGCCATCCTCATAAGGAAAGAGCTGCTCCTGCCTATACTGTGCGGCATCTTCGTGGCCGAGAGCGTGACAGTTCTCGTACAGAGGCTGTACTTCAAATGTACCAAGAAGAAATACGGCCAGGGCCGCAGGATCTGGAGCTCGTCTCCTCTTCACCACCATTTCCAGAAGAAGAAAGAACCGGAAGGAATGGTGATGTTCCATACTCCTGTGCCGCCTCACCATGAGGCTAAGATCGTATCCAGATTCTGGATAATTGGAATAATACTCGCAGTGTCGACACTCGCGCTGCTTAAGTTGAGATAATCAAAAACACTGATAAAAATGTCGAGAATAGTAGTTTTAGGCGGAGCGGAAAGCGGTGTGGGTGCCGCAGTCCTCGCCAAGGTCAAAGGATTCGATGTCTTCCTTTCTGACAAGGGAAAGATCGACGGGAAATATGTGGAGATGCTCGAGAAGTGGGGAATCCCTTACGAACAGGGACAGCACACCGAGGATCTGATACTGAATGCTGACGAGGTCATCAAGAGCCCCGGCATCCCGTCCACCGTGCCTATGGTCAAGAAAATCGAGGAAAAAGGCATAGGAATCATCTCGGAAATCGAATTCGCCGGCAGGTATGACACGGCGAAGAAGATCTGCATAACCGGATCGAACGGAAAGACCACCACGACTTCCCTGATCTACTACCTGCTCCAGCAGGCAGGCCTCAACGTAGGCCTCGGAGGCAACATAGGCATGAGCTACGCTTACCAGGTGGCAACGGAGAAGCATGACTACTACGTGCTTGAGATCAGCAGTTTCCAGCTCGACAACTGCTACGACTTCAGGCCGGACATCGCGATAATCACGAACATCACCCCGGACCACCTCGACAGGTACGACTATAAGATGGAGAATTACGTGAAGTCCAAGTTCAGGATCATCCGCAACCTTCGTCCGGAAGACTGCTTCATATTCGACTCTGACGACGAGATTACCATCAACCATCTCAGCCAGATCGTGACCCAGGCCAAGCTCCTGCCTTTCACCCAGAAGGACGAGGTAGCCCAGGGGGCCTTCCTCAAGGACGACAAGATCGTGGTGCGCTACGAGAAGGACGAGACCGACATCTATCTTGAGGAACTCGCCCTCGGAGGCAAGCACAACATCTATAATTCCATGGCCGCAGCCCTCGCGGCAAAGGCCAGCGGTATTGACAACAAGACCATCCGCGAAGGTCTCTCCACGTTCCAGGCAATAGAGCATCGCCTGGAGCCGGTGCTGAGCGTCGGCGGAGTGCTCTACATAAATGACTCAAAGGCAACCAACGTAGATGCCGCATGGTATGCGCTGGAGTGCCAGAAGAGACCTGTAGTATGGATAGTGGGAGGAACCGACAAGGGCAATGACTACAGCGTGCTCACGGACCTCGTCAAGGAAAAGGTCAAGGCTATCGTCTGCCTCGGACTTGACAACCATAAGTTCCACGAGTCCTTCGAATCCATCGTAGGCCCGGACAAGATGGTGGACGTAAAGTCTGCCGAAGATGCCGTGAAGGCTGCCAGCAAGTTCGCCACAGACGGCGATGTAGTGCTGCTCAGCCCGTGCTGTGCAAGCTTCGACCTGTTCACCTGCTACGAGGACCGCGGAGAAAAGTTCAAGGAAGCAGTAAGAAACCTTTAGCATATGTCAAGGCAGAAGAAAGAAAGCGGATTCTGGGGATTTGTCCAGGATTTCGAAGGTGACAAGGTCATCTGGATGATCGCGCTCGTACTGATCATGGTCTCCATCCTTGCCATTTCTTCGTCGACCCCGCTGCTGGCGATCCAGAGCAAGAGTACCAGGACTGCAATCATCAACGAGCAATTCCTGATCTCAGGCCTTGGTCTCGGCATCATCATCTTCTGCTACTCGGTCATCCGCAAGATCGGTTTCCTGAGGATAGTATCGCAACTGGGATATGCAGTTTCCATGTTCCTGCTGCTGTGCCTGGCCCTCAGGGTAAGGACCCCGATCATCCGGGCATCCGAAATAAACGGTGCAGTCAGGGCCCTCACGATCATGGGATTCCAGCTGCATGTATTCGAGTTCGTCAAGATATTCATGGTCATGTACCTTTCATGGGCAGTCCATGTATATCATGAAAGATGGAACGACGACGGCAGTTCCCGCAACCGTGAGAAAGGGTTCACCCTCGCGGAGATGCTGTCCGAGACTAACACCTTCCGCTGGATGGGAGAAAGGAAATGGCAGTTGTTCCTCTACATATTCTTCCCGGTTTTGAGCGTCAGCGTGCTGATACTGCTGGGCAGCGTCTCAAGTACGCTGTTCATCGGAGCCATCATGATCGTGACCATACTCATCGGCGGCATCAGGATAAAGGACATGCTGATCTACGCCGTGGTGGGAGCGGGACTGCTCGCGGGATGCATAGGCATTTACTATGTGTCCGGAGGAAAGGTTTTCCAGCGTTTCGGAACCGCCGTGGGACGTATCACCCTGGCATCCGAGGATCCGGAGGAAGAACTGAAGAAACTGCCTAAGGGCACGGCCGAGTTCCAGGAGAAGCTTGACCAAATCCGCCAGCCGATCAGCGCCAAGGTCGCCGTGAGCGAAGGCGGAATCTTCGGCAAAGGTCCGGGACGAAGCACCCAGAGATACGTGGTGCCGGTAATGTTCGAGGACTACATGTTCAGTTTCATCGTCGAGGAATACGGAATCCTCGGAGCAATTCTTGTGCTGATACTGTACGGAGGACTGCTGGCGAGAGGATGGATCCTCGTGCGCAACAGCGAGAACATGTTCGCGAAGACGGCTATCTCGGGACTTGTACTGCTTATTTCGGGACAGGCCGTGATGCACATGCTGATCAATGTGGACCTGTTCCCTCTGACCGGACAGACCCTGCCTATGATCAGCCATGGAAACTCGTCTTTCCTGGCATTCAGTCTGGCGTTCGGAATCATACTGAGCATCAGCCGAATGGTGAAGACCAAGATGGACAAGCTCGCTGCCGAGGCGAAACCTATCGTAGAAAACAATGACGAGATCAAGGCCAGCCTGGACGATCTCGACCAGATAGACTAAGAATTATGGATTACAAGGCATTGAGAATTATCATCAGCGGAGGCGGCACGGGAGGTCATATCTTCCCGGCCATATCCATCGCGAACAAGCTGCGGGAGCTCAATCCCGAGAGCGAGATCCTTTTCGTGGGAGCGGAAGGCAAGATGGAGATGGACAAGGTCCCTGCTGCAGGCTACAAGATCGTGGGCCTGCCGATAGTAGGACTGCAGAGACAGCTCAACCTGAAGAACATAATAAATGATCTCAAGGTTCCTTTCAAAGTGGTTTCAAGCTTGTGCAAGGCAAGGAAGCTTGTCAGGGAATTCAAGCCTGACGTCGCGATAGGCGTGGGCGGATATGCAAGCGCCCCTATGCTCAGGGCCGCAGAGAAAGCCGGAGTGCCTTGCCTGATCCAGGAGCAGAACGGCTTTGCCGGTCTGACCAACAGGATTCTTGGAAAGAAAGCGTCGAAGATCTGCGTGGCTTATGAGGGAATGGAGAAGTTCTTCCCTGCCGACAGGATCGTCATGAGCGGCAACCCGATCAGGTCCGACATCGTACCTGCTGACAAGGACATGATCATGGAAGGACTCCGTTTCTATGGTCTCAACCCGGGAATGGAGCATCTGTTCGTGGTCGGAGGCAGCCTGGGAAGCGGCACCCTCAACAGGGCGATGAAGAAATGGATATCCGAGGGCTGTCCGGGAGGAGAAGGAGTCCAGGTGATCTGGCAGTGCGGACGCTACTACAAGGCCGGAATTGACAGTTTCATGGAGGACGCCAAGGCCAAGGGAATCAATGTGGAGAATATCTGGTATTCAGATTTCATCAGCCGCATGGACCTTGCCTATGCCGTCGCCGACGTGGTTGTCTCCAGATCCGGAGCAAGCACGGTATCGGAGCTCTGCGCAGCCCACAAGGCCTCTATCTTCGTGCCGTCGCCGAACGTCGCCGAAGACCACCAGACCCACAACGCCATGGCCCTGGTGAACAAAGGCGCAGCGCTGATGGTGAAAGATGCGGAAGCCGACGAGAAGCTGATGGCAACCGCGATGGAATTGATACATGATGGAGACAGGATACAGTGTCTCGAAGAAAACATTGCCAAGCTTGCGCTGACAGATGCCGCGCAAGTGATCGCAGATGAAGCTTATAAATTAGTCAAGTAATGTACAAAAACGTATATTTTATCGGAATCGGAGGTATCGGAATGAGTGCAATCGCCCGATACTGGAAATTCAAGGGCCTGAATGTCAGCGGATATGACAAGACCCCGTCGGAACTGACCGCCCAGCTACAGGCAGAGGGCATCGATGTCCACTATGAAGACAACGTCGATTATGTCCCTAAGGATATCGAGAACACTCTGGTTGTCTATACCCCTGCCATTCCTGCAGACATGAGCGAGCTCGTGTATGTCCAGAAGCATGGTTACTCCGTGCTCAAGCGCTCAAGAGTCCTCGGCGAGATTGCCAAGGGCCAGGCTTGCCTTGCCGTTGCAGGCACACATGGAAAAACTACCACGAGCACCCTTACCGCCCATATCTTCAAGGACAGCGGCGCCGGCTGCTCAGCCTTCCTGGGAGGAATCTCGAAGAACTATGGTACCAACCTGCTGACCAGCCACAATCCGGTGGTGGTAGCTGAGGCGGACGAGTTTGACAGGTCATTCCTGCAGCTCTTCCCTAAGATTGCCGTGATCACCGCGATGGACGCGGACCATCTCGACATCTACGGCGACCTCGACACATACCAGCAGGCTTTCAGGGACTTTGCCGCACAGGTTAGCGACACCCTGATCATAAAGAAGGGGCTCCCTATCTCCGGGAAAGACACGAAAGCAAAGATTCTCACTTACTCATACAACGACCCCGAGGCTGACTTCCATGTGGAGAACGCCCATCCGGACAGCCTCGGATATTTCATCTACGACCTCAAGTATCCCGGCGGAATCATCCGGGACGTCAAGGTCGGAGTACCGGGCTGGGTCAATGCCGAGAACAGCATCGCCGCAGCGGCGATCTGCCTCAGCTACGGTCTCGCGCCGGACAAGGTAAGGACCGGAATCGGCAAGTTCCAGGGAGTCCAGAGACGACTGGACATCCACCTCAACACCGAGAAGCTGTCTTACATCGACGACTATGCCCACCATCCGGCAGAGCTTGCATCGGCGATCAGCTCGATGAGGGACATCTTCCCGGGGAGGAAGCTTACCGCAATCTTCCAGCCGCATCTCTTCACCCGCACCAGAGACTTCGCCGCAGACTTCGCGGAGGCTCTCAGCAAGGTGGACAAACTGATACTGCTGGACATCTATCCTGCCAGGGAGGAACCTATCCCGGGCGTGACATCGGAGATAATCTTCGACAAGGTCACCGCTCCGGAGAAAGTGCTCATCCGCAAGGAGGAACTCATGGACTATCTCGAAAAAGAGCCTCTCGACGTGCTTGTGACATTCGGCGCAGGCAATGTGGACAGGTTCATCGAGCCTATAACCGAAATGCTCAAGAAAAGAATCTAGATGAAAGCTGTCTATAGATATTCGATCGCTTTTGCAGCCACGGTAGCCGCAATCTGCCTTCTCATAGTGCTCAGCGCCCTGAGCAGGGAGGACAGGAGGCAGCTTACATGTTCCGGCCTGCAGGTCGATATCCTTGACAGCACCCGTCTCAGCTTCGTAAGCAGGGCGGATGTCAAAAGGTACGTCGAGAAAGACTACGGGGTGTACATGGGCCAGAAACTGGACAGTGTAAACCTCAGGAAAATCGAGAACATACTGGACGGCAGAAGCGCAATCCTCAAGAGCGAGGCTTATGTGACCGGTGATGGCATGCTCCATGTACTTATCACCCAGAGGGAGCCGGTAGTGCGGTTCCAGAAAGGAGACACCGGCGACTACGCCGATGAGACAGGGTTCATATTCCCGCTCCAGACCAACTACACCTCCAGGGTACCGATAATCGACGGCAACATCCCGCTCGACGTGAGCGCCGGCTTCAAGGGCTCCCCTTCTGACGCGAAGGAGAAGAGCTGGCTGGAAGGGATCATAGGTATGGTCCGCTTCATCGGCAACAGCAAGACATGGTCGGAGTCGATCGTCCAGATAACGGTGGACGAGCGCGGAGACCTGGTCATGGTCCCGAGAAAGGGACAGGAAAAGTTCATCTTCGGAAAGCCTGACGACTACAAGGCGAAGTTCTCCAGGATGGAGGACTACTACAGGTACATACTGCCTGCAAAGCCTGACATGAACTACAGGACCGTCAACGTGAAGTACGACGGACAGATTATTTGCAGAAAATAAAAAACTAAAGATATGGACGAGAGATACATTGCGGCCGTGGACATGGGAACGGCCAAAATAGCCTTGACGGTCGCACGGATTTCGGGAGAAGACGTGCAGATTCTCTATTACAGGGAGCGCCCGTCAGCCGGCATAAGAAACAGCGCCGTCTTTAATCCGAAGAAGGCGGCCGAACCAGTAAAGGCGGCT
>JAEEGL016438436.1_pt1 | contig 18490 bp, 10 predicted proteins | sample 9134231 | NCBI WGS metagenome assembly JAEEGL01 (sample SAMN16246548, study PRJNA631951) | gut metagenome | biome: gut microbiome; feature: rumen; material: fiber-attached | host: Bos | place: Iran: Karaj | collected 2018-10 | reverse complement strand
TGTCCTACAGCATTAAAGACATTAACATTTAAATACACGCTCGCTTTATTAATGTACTGTCCTGATTTATCTTTCTCTCGAACCCGATTTGCAGCAAGAATTTCTACGGGGATGTTCTTCTTAAGAAGACGATCCTTAAGTTGCATCATAAAGCTCGTACAACGAAGCTTGATGTACAAGTCATGGAGGCGATACTGTTTAAACAGATCATAATCCTTGAACAAGGTCTCTCCCGCCATCGTATTGAGAATCGCCTTTTGCAAATCATGAAGGTTAGTGATAAAGCCCACATAATCTGCGATATAGGAAACGGCCTTTGCGTTGGGAATAGTCTTTCTTTGTTGAAAAATGCTTTGTCCTAAATCCTCATAGTTGACGACTTTCCACGCTGTAGTTCCGGCTTTCGTAATCCTCCCCTGCTTGTCTTTAATCTCAAAGTGGACATCAACCTCATTATTTTGGTTCTTATCTGGGAAAGATTCGGCTAAAGAAAGAAGAAGGTATTTAGGTTCTGGATCCTGAGGTATTCTTTTCTTTTCAACTCGTTCAACATACTTAACCAGCTGCTCTTTATAGGGAATACTCTTGACCTTGTTCTCAATGATTAAGTCATACACGACCCTTTCTTGGACCTTATTCTTCGTCTGTTTCTGCTCAATATGGTAAATACATATATCAAAGTTCTCCTTCTCGCGGCTTAATGAATAAGCACTAGGCGCTAAACTCAAAAGAGTCGGATTACATAATAACGTTCTTATCATATCGATGAAAAAAGAACGATCCACATCCCACAGAAACTCCAAGAAGTTGCTATGGAACAATTCCTTTGAACCTAAAGAGAGTCTGAAGATTGGTTCATCGCCAAGCTTCTTAAGAAGGGCTTCCGATTGTGTCATAGTCGTGGCTGTTATGTTTTAGCAAAAATAGAAAATCTTGAACACTCACGCAAAAATCAATAATAAAGAACGGCCAACCCTTCCGAGTTGGCCGTTGGGAAGACGGGCCCGGCGTCATAGTGACGCTGTATTTCTTTTTGCGAAAATAGAGATTACGAATTACGAATTACGAAAACAAAAGCATTGGAATCAGCCAAATTCATTCTATCCCACCTTCAACAGCACTGTAGAAATCGTCAGATGCTTCACAAGCAGTCACCTTTATCTCCCCATTCTCGAGATATGAAACCTCTAAAAGGACGGTACTGAAGAGACCGTGATCATCAGCTTCTGCTTCACAAGGGACGGCATAAAGCTGTTCCCCGTCCACATTGTTGGGTTTCTCAACCAAATAATACTCAACATTCTCAAAGCAGACTGTTCCATAACCAAGTTGCTCTGGTTCAGTGTAATCTGCCCAATCATCATCAATATCTACCGGGCAATCATCGTCCTCGCACCAGTAATACTCGGGGTTCTTAATATGGTTTATCATTGCATACAGATTCATCTGCGAATCCATATCAGAAAACTCTCCAAAGAAGATATCATCCCTCTCATTAAAAGCATCAATAACAAATTCAATCAAATCTTCTTTGCTAACATGAGAGCCATCATCCAACTCGTACTCGTCATCAATTTCATCAAAAAAACCGCTTTCATATTCTCCGGTTCCCAAGTCGCACGTAAACCCCTGACCTTCAACATAGACATAGCAAGAGCCATAATCGTTACTATATTTGGCATCATCCATATCAACGAATTTGTAAAAAGTACGACCGTCGGGAGCTGTACATACTCGAATGTTATTTGGCTCCTCATAAGATACGTCGTAATCTCCTCTCTGTACGGCTGCAATAATGCCGTCAATGATGTCTTTTACTTCTCGATAATCCATATAAATCAATTAATTAACTTTATTCTGTCCTGAGCCAATCATTTCAATAGTATTAGTCGAAATCTTGCCGTGGATTCTTATCACGGATGGACTCTGACCAGAACGGTGTCATTTCAACATCAATTCTTTAAACAGACCCTCAAAAGAGTCCGTAAAGGAATCTCCTTTGATGAGGTAATCCAGATATGAGAAGACCATCTGATTCAATGCAATGATAAATGATGCATATATGTCGAATCTATCTTGCTGGCCATAGTCCTTCATTTCGTCGATGGTTTTTACACCATGAAATAGATTGCAGCGGACACTATAGATGTAATCCAAGATAATTGAGATGGTGTCCTTGTCAAAGCGCCCGCGAGTCAGCAAGTCATCAACGGCAAATCTGAAACGCCGTACATAATTCTCGGTCCTGATAGCTCCATTTGGCAAGCTATCAAGCCGTATCTCGGAAAGCATTTCTTTGACATCAGCTGCGGTATCTCCCTTTAAGACACACCTTATAAAGAAGTCCTTATAGTTCTTGACGAACTTGGGGTCTTGAAAGCAAAAAGAGAGATACATCTCTTGCTTTATACCTTCTTTCTCTTCAAAATACTTATCTCCTTTATTTGTCGAAACCTTAACTTTGCGGACCGGCGTTATCCTTCCATTATTATAGCTAGCGGCCCAATCAACATTATAAAGTGAATTAAAAGCGAGGAAAGAATAAATGAAATGATTAGGGAAATATAACTCCCAGTCTTTCTTTTCATCTTTCCATATGGCGTGCTTTAACTTGGCAGCACCTTCATGGATTTTGTGAAGGGAATAGGCCGAGGAAGATAAATTGTTGGCTTTCTGATCCATACTCAAATGTTGATTGTTATTCTGGCTCTGCAGACCATTACTAAATGTCTCCTGTTATACTATCAGGAGTTAAAACAACAATGCCTGGAACCTTTCTTGGATTCTGGGTGGCAGCGGAGTATTTACTTTCAGGACAGTAGACCACAACTTTTTCACCATCCTTATTGACGTAGGACATGTTTATGTTCTCGTACTCCTCGTCGGGCTTGCGCTTGTTGAGCTGCTCTTTAACGCGGCGACGGCCTTCCAAAGCGTATTCGACTATCATATCAAACTCTTCCGGAGTGGGCTCCCCAACCGGAAAAAGGAGCTTGAGGAAACCAAGAACGGATTTTTGAAGTGCACGGTTGTCGCGACCTTCAATGTTATCACCTACTTTCAGGTATTTGTTCAAAAGAGCAAAGTATTCGCTGTCGTGTGTAAACAAGTAATGGAGCGCTTCCGAGAGGTAATCGGTGATGAGTCCGTAATTGTTGTTATATGCAGAGTCATCAATCTTGGGGATTTCCCAGCCGGGAATGTAGTTGTAGATACGGTCGATGACTGCCAAATCAAAAGCTTCAGGAAGAGGCTGAAGCAGATCATGTTCGTATGAATTGACGACTGCAGGGATGTTGAAGTCAAAGTTGCCGACGAAGGAGAAGCTGGCGTAGCCGGTCACTTCCTGACCACGAGAGAAACGGCCGTTGGCCATGTAATCCTTCATAATCTGAATGGTGTCGGCATCCTTGATTTTCATCTTGGCCACTTCATCGAATGCAACGTTATCCCAAAAGCCAACGGCACCAACCTGCTTACGCTGGTTATTATACAGGAGTGTAGCCGTGCTAGCCTGGCCGCCGGATAGCAATGTTGAATACGGAGAGAATTCTGAATAGAAGAAAGATTTTCCCGTACTACGACCGCCAAGTTCAATGCTGTTGTAGTTGCTTTGTACGAGAGGCAGGAAACGGGACAGAAAATGGAATTTCAGCCGGCGTCCCTCTTTGTCCCCGGGCAAGTTCTTTGATTTCTCTGCCAGCCAGTCAGGATTAATGCCTATGCTACGAATCAGTACATCTATCCACTCATCCAGTGTGAATGCAGCACGGCCGGCAAAGAACTTCTCCACATCGAATCTGGCGATTTGGATGGGCCGAAGATTCTGGACGAAAAATGCGTAGTTGTCTTCTTCTACCTCGTTATAACCCAAAGTGATTTCTGCCCAAATACCACTCTCAAGAAGTTTCTCGTTTTCTTGATAGAATTGAGAATTGATTGCTATACGTTTGGAAGCGAAGTTCTCCATCTCCGCCCAATAACGCTTCTCGCGTTCGACATATTTGACCTTGATCTTGTCAATAAACTTATGACTCCCTTGTTGTTCAACAAGGGATTGAGCTTTATTTGATTCGTCGGGACGGACATAGCTCTTCTCGATTGTACGGAGTACAGCCTTTTTGCCCTCTTCTATTTCATCTGGATCATCCGTCGCACAATAACGAGACAAGAGGAATTCCAACACGAAAGACGGCACATTAACAGCCCTCTTAATCTCGTGGAGTAAATCCTTCCTTACAACTTTCCCAGGGAAATTCTGATTGAGTTTTATATCCAAGTTATTCATAATCAGGAGATATCTGCTTTAAGGTTGAGGATATCAAGGGTTTTACCGGTTTCCGCATCGTAGATAGTAATTACAACATCACCAGCATAATCTTCACGAAGCTCGATGGGTTGCTTAATCTTTGCGGTAGTGGGATGAATGGTGAGAATCTTTGCGACGTCGTTGTAGTAAGAAGACTCTACGACTTCTCCAATAATATTGCCAGCCTTATCCTTGATGTCCATTTTGACATATACATCAGTATTGAAGAGTTCATAGAACTCGGAATTCACCTCGATGAAGGGACGCTGCACATATATTGTTCCTGAAGTCGCACCCTTATATGTCAAGGTGATTGTACAACGAGATTGCTCCACGTCTTTGGTGAGTTTCACCCTGACGACCGGAACGACGTTTTCCTGAGGAGAAAGGCCCTCATGGAAATAAATCAATCCGGCTTTGAAGACGGCAAAATTGCGTGCGAAGGCAATCTTATACAGATCTGTTTGGAAGCCAGCATACGCGGGCGCCATTGAGATTGTATTGGGCGAATCGTTAATATCGCCGGCCTGGCAACGGCGTTCATTTAGATAAACAGTGCCTGCAGGAGCAGAGATATTGTCACCGGGCTTGAATGAACTCTGCAGCATATATCCGTGGTCGGCGAAGAAAAAGACCTCGTCGAATCCTTTGCTCTTGCATTCTTCCAAAAGACGAGCAAAACGCTTGGTCTCTGTATCCATAATCTGGAATCCCTTCAGACCGTTGTTTTCGCCTGCGCTGTCTATGGCTGTGCTTCGGACTACGAGAAGACGAGTATCTGCCGGCACATCTTCCGGAGAAAAAGAATCAAGAGCAGCATCAAAGACGGAAACACCTAGATTCTTTTTCAGATAGCTTATACGATCAGCGGGCAGAGAAATCACATCATCATCAAAACAAGGTTGCACTTTGTCCGAAATCGTCTTTAGGAAAAGCTTAGACTCGGCATCCGGTAGTAGTGCGGCCATCCCGAAGCGCGTGACGGAGGGAATAAATGCTAAAGCCGGCCTGCATTCTGTTTCATAGTAGGCAGAGATATTCTGAACAAAATCTTTTCCCATCTCGTAACGAAATGCATCTGCCATCACCATTACGACTTTTTTACCTGCATTTAAATCATCCCTAACGAAATTGAACGATATGATGTTTCTCTTAATGCCGACATCACCAGCAAGCCCTTTTGCTTCCGCATAACTCTGATACTCTTTAACCACCCTATCGGTGAAATCTCGATAACTGGCATTGACCATCTGCTCAAGCTGGCCAATAGCTTTGGTGGAGTAATCTAATGTCTGAAGGCGCGTATGAAATTTACGGAAAGCAAGGTCTGCCTTGAAGCCCTCGTTTGTGTACCACTTGAGAATGCCTTGAAGTGAGCCGTCGCTTTTGACCCCAGAGTGAATGCAATCATAAAGGTTGCAAGCCTGTTCCGCAAGATTCCAGAAAGCTTCAACCGGCCGGCTGGCCTGATACCAAACGTCCTTCTTGTTATTTTGAACCAGGAGTGCTGCTTTCGACACTTCAGCATCCTGGAGATAATGAATCAGGCGATCAAATTCAACATTGTTCTCAAAGGAGAATGTTACAATTTCTCCCAAGTCCGTTTCGTCCTTGAATAGTTCCTGCAAATTCAAAGTCTCCATTATGTGATTGGCGTTGTTGACGTACGCTTCACGAAGGTCTAGTGAATTGCGGATACGGCGACAAATCGTTAAGATGGTTGATTTGTGATCTTGAGGAGCAACGGCCACAGACTTAAGGGATATCGGGAGTTGGATTGGAAGATCAAGGACAAATTCGCTGAACAGAAGATACTGCCATAATTTCTGCTGGACGGATTTCAGAGATACCCCTGTAGTATCAAGCCCTGGGAACATCGTTGCTGCAAGAGAAGACCATTCTTGCTGCCAAAGCAAGTTACTCGTTTCCTGAACACCCAAAAGACCGACGGTGATGCCCACCAGCCCCTTCTCGTGTGTAAGATTCTCGAGCTCAGGATAATTAGCTCCATCCTGCAAGGCATTGATATTGGCAAACGAAGTGGTTCCCTGAGATTCAAGAGTATCAATCTCATCTTTCTTATTGGGTAGGAACGCCTTGCATAAATTTATATAACTATCGTTAGGCCCATCCGGGAACACGACACTTCCAACAGAGAGGCCAGAGTATGGGTCTGAAATCATTGCTCGCTTATTAGCAGGACGATCAATACCTCGGTATATGAGCATTCGGGCATTGGCATCATACACCAAAACCTTGCTCCAGAACTCGGTTGCCGCCAAACGAGTTTGAAGAGGAGAGGTCGTAGTGTCGAAAACCTTAATCCCAGATAGTACAGCCAAATCCAGCAGCGGACGATAGCGACCCGATGGATCGTATATGGTGATTAACGGATGCTTATCATCCATCCTGCTCTTCCAATAGTCAATTATATAACCCTGAATATCCATCAGTTATCTATATTAATCAAACAAATTTGGAGTTTCCTCTGAAACACTCTCAACTTTTCTCTTTTTTTTCTGCTTCGGTCTGTTAAGACATAACTCCTCAAGTCCATGAGTTAATGCCATACACCAGTCTTTTTTGGCTAGTTCACGAATTCTTAACGGGAACATTGAAAAAGCTAAATGGCTCCAGTCGTATTCGCCTTTATTAAGTTTCTCTAGATTCTCTAAGCATTCGTTTCTCCAGCCGGGATGATGGAAAAACTTTGCCAATGGAGCGGCTGTTACAGGAACCCCATCACAATGGTTTGGACGGTATGGCAATGAAATAATAGCGTTGAGATCGGAGACCATATCGTCTAAATCAGAAAGCAATAGGCGAAGACGGTTCTCTGTTATTTTATCTTGGTTAATCTGAGCGCTGACAAGCTCACTCTTTGCAGTCTCAATATCCCTTCCTAAAAGAAGAACAATCTGAGGTAAAGTGTTTTGAGTTAACTTGGGATAATAAACCCAAAGGGTAAAAGCACCGTTCCTAGAAGAGAGAGGCCAATAGATTGGCGCTCTTCTAGGATTGAGTTTAGGGCCTTTAATATATCGCGCGTAGTGATAGGCAAAAAAGCCATTTATATCAGAAATATAATCTGATAACGAGTCAACGGATAATAATTGGCACAACTCATATTCATAAGAATCAGCATGTTTTGGCCAAAGAAGGTGCATGGCTTTTCTTATGTGAGAAGACAAATCCAACCAATCATTTTTGTCATTAACGAGAATACCGTCTTTAGGCACCTCATATCTTGCTGAATCAGAATCCTTCATTGGTGAAACAACCTGAACAAATGGGAGTGCTTCCAGGACGGCTCCAAACTCGGGCGTCACAATTTCTTTATTTAAATATTGTGGAGCCCATCTACCGAACACTACACCAACCAGATTAAGAACAAACTCCTGTGCAAGATTGCGTTTATTGATAATATTATTCTCACTGGCGTTATCAATGGACATCAACTCTTCAGTAGGCCTTTTTTGTTTATATGCTTCAAGAAGCATATGAAATTTGCTTCCTTTTTCTATCCCTGCTAATTCATACCAAATATCATCATTAATACCTACTAGTTCTTTATATCTTTCATAATCCGTCAGTAAACTTGACTGAAGTTTATTGAAAGCAGAATCTATCGACTCATCTAGTTCTAGTTGACCAATAAATCCTCGGTACTCTAAATTCGTTTCGTCAAGGCTATACCATTTTCTTTTAATTCTTATTATTTCATTAATAGTGTCTAAGATCTCAGATTTCTTAGTTGTAGAATCAGGCATGGGGAGTCTGTTCACATAGCCATTCCCCTTATGCTGTTCACAATAAAGATTAATGTTGTATTGTGAAAAAATAGAGTTGATTAAGCTATTTAGTATCAAAGCGGATTCTTCAGAAAGCCCTGGAAAAGCAAGACCTTCAGAAGAGAACATGGAATTTGCTTTAAAAATATGTGCATCTAAGATTTCTCCACGTTTCCCAAAACCAACACCCGGTTTAAGATGTAAGTCAACATTTCTTATGGTAACATGTGGATCATTGGACATAAGATTGTAATCCCAATATACCACATCATTATATGTCTTATAGAACATCGAGAAACTACCTCCATTATAGAATAGCTTAAACTTAGAGAAATCAATCACCTCATAAAAGACACGTGGATGCTTTGCTGCGATAAAATTGTTACCATTACGTGCGACAAAACCATTCTTTTCAATACTTTTAGTTTTGAGAAAATGATTTAATCGCATTTCATCCATATAATAACCGATTATTGAGTTCGGAAGACCTAAGAAGTCTATAGATTTCTGCTCATATACATCATCTCCTTTATTACCACCATTATACTCAAATACTTCTTCTTTAAGTCGAGCAGACTTTAGCTCTGGAGGAACACTATAAATATCGAAAAAGACGCCAATTCGGTTGGAAGAATTTCGGGAGAGAACAATAGTAGACGTGCTGACATTTGCATCAAGGACGCCTTCTCCTGTGTCAGCATTGAAAATAATATGGCCACAAATATCTCGGGTTCGAAACTTCTCATAAGAAGACTTTATCTGAACCGTCCTGTCAAATATGGCTCCTACATAACCTTCTGGGAGAAGCATCTCTTGCATTCTCTCAAAGAAGCCACAAACAAGATTCCCAGAAAAAGCCGGATAATTGTCCTTCAAATAGTCAGCAGTGTTTATCGAACTTTCACCAAAAGGAGGATTCATTACAATAACGTCAAATCTCTGTTGGCATAGCTCAATATATGCAAACCCCCGAGTCGCATCCTCAGTAAAAAGGGCATTCTCATAGCCTTCTTCCGCAGAAAGCTGCTCAGAAACTTTACGAAGTGCCTCTTGCAATCGCTCGGTCACCCGTGAGAAAAACGCCTCTTTGGCTATAGCATTCGCGAACCGAGCTATTCTTTCATTCTCCTCAATATCCTCATCTAATGTAGATGAGAACATATTAAGATCCTTGGCCCGATTGTATCTATACCAGTTCTTCCGAAGATCTTCTATTTCGTTATCAATCTCTTTCTCCATTCTGATCAACAACCCAGCCTCTCCCACATAACGCATTTTGTCCCAAATCTTCTTTATTAGGCGTTGCATCGGAGCATCGAACTCACTGAGGAGGATGTTGAACATTTTCTTGTTCCCGGGCATCCCCTCCGCCAAGACCAGATTACTGTGCTTAATGAGAGGACGCTCTTCGCGTTGAATACCCATTTCGCTATATGAGCGTTGAGCACGAAGCCATAAACTGAGAGCCGCCATCTGTAAGGCTCGAGGATCTATCTCGCAGCCATAGATATTATGCTCAAGAATCAATCCAGGGATAAGCTTCTTAAACTCTTCCCGACTGTACGAATACCGATAATCCGAAAGGAGCGTGGGCTGGTTATCCCAAGCATCCAGATAGATGTATTCATACAAACCATATGCATATAGGCCAAAGTGCATTGACCCGCATGTTGGATCAAGCGTTCGAATCTCAGTTGGCTCCTTTAATTCTCGCTTGGGAATCTCTTCGCCAGGTTTACGAACAAGGTATTCGCAAATGTCACCAATATGGCTATTGCCGTCTGTCATCTCATACCAGATTCTTCCCAGGGTGTTATCTGTCAAGAACTTAACAATATACTCCGGGGTAAAGAATTGGTTCCTGATAGCCATCTCTCTGCTATTCCTTGGCTTACTGCTCTCTTCACGGATTTTACGTCGTTCCTCTAGCGAGTTGTAATACTGATAGATCCAACCAATCGTCTCATCTTCCTTCCAAAAGTTCGTCGTCTCTCCGGTCTGCTCGTCATAGAAAGCGATATGATTATCTGCGTTTATCAAATCCAAAAGGGATAGAAGTGTAGTCTCATCAGGGAATATTAGGCAAAACTGGGAAAAACGATCAAAGACAGCCGGAAGCTCAATAGAAAGCTCATCAAAAATAGATGTCAAATACCACTGATAGCGGACATACTGACTTCCTACAGCACCTCCACCCGTAACAGCATCATAAGACTGAAAGCCTAGAGAATTATAGCCTCCACGGATAGTCTCAAATATCAAATCCCGCTCCTCGCACATTCGGAGGGCACAAAACCTATTAAGAACAGTAAAAGCTTGTTCAGAAACCAACTGCCCAACAGCAACCTTGTCTTTGTTCTTAGTTTCTTCCGGGAGGGAATTAATGATATGTTTCAGCCGCTCACGAAGCATACGAGCTACGTGAATAGTATCCGTATCCTTCGTTGATAGACGTTCAACAGGTATGGTGTGACCATCATCCCAAATCCCGTACTTTTCCTGAAGAGAAGAAAGCGTACTCTTCAAGAGCAAATCTTTGGTCTTTGCTACAAATTGCTGAATAATGTATTTGCCGCCTTGGGATATCATATTTCAATTTATTCTGAAAGAGACAGTTCTATTGATGAGCCCGACTCTACATCACCTATGTGTTCGGTAAGGAAGTCAATCACATCCATCACTTCATATCTGGTGTTCAACTTCTTCTTTATAGTGTGTTTAATCGGATTATGCTCTGGTTCGCGAGTCTCAGGCCCAGTAGTATCCTCTCCTCCTTCTTCACCACCCTCGGGATGCTCTTCTGCCTCAGCATTAGCAATGACAAACTTGTTAATTGCCTTACGAATTTCATCCTTGCCAGACATCGTATAGGTTACGTATACATTAATCATATCGCGAAGTTGGGCAACGGTATCTTCTGTATGGGAGATCTCATACTTGGCGATAATACTTTGGATGACAGATTTCTGCTCATCCTTTAAGGACTCGTATTCGGAATTCTGAAGGATCTTCTCAACATCCTCTGCTACCTTAGTACCGACAGAAGTCTCGAAATCGGTACATGCCGTTCGAATAGCAGCCTGTAGCTCATCGAGCAGATCCCTATAATCGCTAACAATAGAAACGATATCAGAATTAGCACGAAGGATATTGAAAGTCTCAGTGTGCTGAAGAACCGCTTGTTTGAAAGCATGAATGTCCGGAATGTCAGCCAGTTTTGAGATATCATCCAAGTTACGGATGATACTGCCGATTGTTGTAAACAGGGCACTCTTTTTATCGGCTTCCCTAATATTCTTTACAGCCTGGAACACTTTCACGCATTCAGGAACACGGCATAGGAGTTTAGGTGCGTCGGCACCTTCAGAATCTATTATTTGTTTGCAAAAGCTCTGAGCTTTACTAATTACATCTGCACCGGCAAGCTGGTACAGGTTAAAAAAGCGGATTATTCGCTCTATGTCTGCGCGGAACGGTTGCTCAGAACCATTCATCTGCTTGAGGGTCTCTTTCGCAATACTGTCTGCCTGAGGAGGAACCGGCTTGCTGGGATTAAAGAGGCTCTTGAGGTTATTGACAGCCTTCAACAATTCTTGCGGTTTGGGGACATCGTCGTTATTCAAAGAAACGCCTATCTTCCCAAATGAGACATTCGATTTCATCTCCTCTGCTGCATTCTTGCTGAAGATCTTGAATGACTTTCCGGAAGATTTAACGATTATTAGACCAGCTTTCAGCATCAAGGCAACCAGATAACGGGTCGTATCCTTACTCCAACCATAAGGATGAGTATCGAACTTGTTGAGAATCTCGTTACCATTGGCATCCGCTTTGGCACTGACAAAATCTTTGATTTCTGCCAAAGCTTGATTTGCAGTGTCTATGGTACCATCCTTTTTGATAATATTGAAGGGATTCAAAGTTGGCGGAATAGTAGTAAAGTCCTCGAATTGACCAAGGGTTTCCACGCAACTACCCTTCATTGAGCTGCTAGCCAGATGGTATTTATGGAAAATCGTCTCCGCTGACGGACGAAGCATTTCTGTAGTATAATTATCAGCAGTGACCTGCTTTGCAGAGCCACGGAAAATCATTTCACTATTGCTTTGAGCAGAGATAAGAAGCTGCTGGAGGTCACGACGCTTTTGTTTGGCGTTGTCTTTTTGGGCCTTTAAATAATCGACGACTTCTTTGTTTGTCTCGCCACGGTGGCGATTGTTGATTTCATCGCCTTTTACAATGTCCTGGAGAAGAATCTCTTTGTTATCCTTGGGGAGAGAGCAAATCCAGTAAACCGTAAGATTGTTCTCGGGTTTCGTGCTTTCTGTCTGTACACTAGTCTTGACTGCTTCATAATCAACAGCTGGCACAAAACGAAGATTGACTTTCATCCCAATTGATGGAATAATTACATGGGGATGACGGCCTTCTGTCAAATCTACACCAACATTGATTGTTTTTGTGCCCAGAAGATTAATGGAAGGCGCAGGATTGAACAAATCCTGAACCAGCTCCTTCATCACGGCGACCTTCTGTGAGTCCATCACAGTAATACGACTCCTTTCTTCTTGAATGCCCAAAATAGCATTGGTCATGAAGCGGAATTTTCCCTCGATTTCTTGTAAGGTAACTCCTTCCGTAGATTTGATATCCTCCAGCTTCTGACGAATCTTAGTCTTATCGACATCCCGGCCTACCTGGTTGTAAAGCAGGGCGCATAGGTTATCAAATGTCAAGGAGAAGTCATCAAGGACTTGCATTACTGCAATAGTCTTACAGATACGAACCGTGAGCTCATCACCACTGAAGATTCCTATTGCTTTCTGGGCAGAGATGATAATCTCCTTGAAATCCTTATTCTTCTCCATATCCGTCCTTAGGACATCGTAGAAATGCTCAGGACCGGCAAGTTGGCCAATGGGCGCATCTGCAAGTTTATTGTCCACCAAGATGTCTCGGATGAGGCGGATAACTGATCGAAGTCCAACTCCGCCCGTGCGGCTGGCGAGCTTCTGAAGAAGCGCCATAAGGATATCGATATGCACGGGCAGGAAGGGGTATAGGTTCGCAAAATTATCTTCATTCAAAGAACGGAGATAGATAGAACGCTCCATCCCAACCAAACGAGTCGCTAATTTAATGGCGGCCTCATTGTCGGCGAACTTCTTTGAAAGATATGTCTTACCCTGGCCGGATTTTCCTAAGATACGCTTGGTGATGATTTCTTTGATGTCATCAGCCTCAATATCGACCTTGATAGGGAACCTGTCATTTAAGGTATACAGTAAAGAAGAATTAAGCTGTGCGTCAGGGTTGTCTTCAGTTAGAGTCTGCTGCGCTGTTGCAATAAGCCAAACTTCACCCTTGAAATTATCCTTCAAGATATGCATTATCCCTTGAAGGTTCAAGATTAACTCTTTATCGGCAGCGATGAACTGACCGACCTCGTCCAAGACAAAGATTATCTTGTCTTTATTCTTGAACTTCTTGACGAACTTCTTGATTTTCTGGAAACGCTCAACCTCATTCTCTATCGAATCAACCTGAAGCTTTGTATAATCCTCTTCCGTGGAGAAAAGATCCGGGAACAAGACTGGAGCCGCCTTGGCGATAATGCGATTGGCAACCAGATTGTTATCCTGAAGTGTGGTCCAATCAAATTTAGTAGTTTGCTTAACAAAATCACAGAGCTGGTTATACTTATCGTACTCGTAGACAAGAAGCATAAACTCAAGAACCTTCGGGTCGTTGCTGGTGGTAATCCCTAGAGCCTTCATCGTCTCATAGTAGATGATATCACTGACCTTCGAACTTTTGCCGGCAGTAGCCTGGGTACTCATATCTATAAGGACAACTAGAGGATTATAGCGCTGGACCAGCGCTCGATGCTGAACGCGAAGATCTTCGTCTTGAATCCGGCTCATTAGTTTCTCACCAAAAGAAACGCCGTCAATGAGAAGCGTCGAGTCGAAAGAATAACCGAGATACTTGGCAAAGGAACTCTTACCAGAGCCATAGAATCCGGATACCCAAATACCGACCTCTTTAGCACCGTCGGAGAATGCTTCTTCAATTTTATTAACGACTTGCTCATAGTTGTCGTGCAGCTTCTTGGTAACGACATATTCTTTGATCTCCTCGCTGAGTTCTTCGTTAGAATGGGCCGCAAATGTTACAACGCTCTCAATCTTCCGGTTGAGTTGTTTGTTGGCGTCAAATAGTTCTTGAATCTTCTGCATATCGGCTAAAAGTTTTTGGACCTGTAGTTACCGTCCATGGAATAAATGTTCAGGAAGGTTCTGGCAGTACCTTGTGCATCACCAGGGTAAAGGATAATCATAGGGACGGATACTTGTGTATATATCGTATTCTCGATAGCGCCAATCTTGCTATAGGGATGGAGCAGCTCGAGATCTTTGATGACAAGCAAAGGCTTGTCTTCGGAGGTGAACTCATCCTGGATAGCAAGAAGGCGGTTTTCGATAAAAGACTTTTGCTGAATGTCTGTTTGGATGCTCTCAAACAAGTCCTTTTCTGAGGACTCTTCTGCCCAGAAAAGATCCTTGAAGTCGTTGCTATTCACGAAATCGCGGATGATATCCCCGATAGAAACGACGTGCAACTTAAAGCCGTAGAAAGAAGCTTTTGGCTTAAGCGAAGAGTCGATCAAGCCGCGAATTTCAAAGACATCCTCAACGTCATAGGTAATGTAGCAGATGGGTTTGTCCCCAGTCGGATTCAGAATACCCGGGGATTGGAGATATGCTAAAGCATTCTCAAACTTTTGTTCATAGTGCTGCATCGATCATTTCCTCCATCGAATTGTAATTCCACGAGATAGACAAAAGGTCTCCAGAAGACTGAGCAATGAAACCTCCCTTGAGACTGAGATCCATAATCCGTGAAAGAACATCGTATTTTGTAAGATTGAAAAGACTCCAATCCTCGTGTTCCCAAATGGCGGCATCTGAGAGGCCAGAGAAGTGAAGCTCATGCATCAGGTAGAGAACAGTGAAGTCCTCCAAATCATACGGTAGGATGTTGTTAGAATTATCCAAGAAACCGAAGTCAATCAAGGTAGAACGGACATATCCACCGTTTTTTACTTGCATCGCCGGAGCCCAATCTGCTTCCCCACGCAAGACGATTTCTTTCATAAAGACATTGAAATCCTGGCGATGGAAGAAGCGTTTTCCGCTATCTTTAGCTGGGTTGAGGACTTGAGTAACAAAGTCGTATAGCACAGCATTCTCCCTAGCGCAGTAGATGTAGAGAAGCTGTGAGAATTGTGCAACCATCAGCCCCTTTTGCCTGATTCTTTTTAGCCAAAGAGGAACAGAAGGATTATCAAGCATGAAGCGATTGTAAAAAACACGGTTGACAATGTCACGAGCACGTGTTTCTGTACTTGTGGACAGATAGTTGGAATCAATAACGTACTGACACAGTTCTTCTTTACTGATGCCCGGCCTGTATACGTTTAGGATAGCCAATGTTTCATTGACCATCCCTGCTCCTTTGGCGAGTTGAGTGCTATACTTCTTGTTTCTCATCAGCCGAAATAGGGATATGATAATGTTCCTTGACGGAAGATGTTCAAGTAGTGGAAGGCGCACATTGCTAATATTGCATCAACACCAGTATCCTTCAAACTGCCGAGATTGACAGGATTCAGCACGGGCTGACAATCGACGGTACAAAGACTCCTTAGATAAGCTGTTTTATCTTCAGGGATTCTCCAAAGATCGTCCGTCGCTTGCCCCTTGATGTAATTCAGGATATCTGATTCATATTGCACCGGCAGCTTGAAAAGGCAGTATTCACCGACAGGGACATAGTTCTTATGTGCGGCTTTTACAGTTTCAACAACTAGATTATAATAAGCAATCTTACCGGTCTTGGGGAAAATATAGTCAAGCATCTCTTGGGCGCCATTGTCCTCCAGAGATTTCCATAAGCTATGCTCGACGCCTAAATTGTATACAACTAGTCGCAAACTGACCAGGTTTTTGATTGTACTGACTTCCATCTCTTGCTTACTACTAATGTCTCTATCTGGCAAAGTGTTATTGTCGGATTATTAAGGCCAAATTTAACAAAAAAAGGGAGAAAACTGAAATGAGAATCGTATCAGCCCCGAAAAGTTTAGAGAAACCTAATCTAATCATGATAATAAAAATGCTAACTTTGTAATCAAGCGGAAATTATAACAATTAATAACAATGATAAAGCATGTAGATCATTTCCCAATTTATAGCATTTTCGACAGGGAATCTGCCATCTTTTATCTTATACCAAAGTACCAGAGAGCATATACATGGGGATATAACGAGTGGACGGCACTATATGATGACCTATGCGAGAATGATGAGGGCTATTTCATAGGCTCTATCATTGGAATCAACCAAGGCGATTCCTTATCTCCTTATCTGGAGGTTATAGATGGTCAACAGCGTCTGACCACATTGAGTATTATGCTGGCTGTTTTATACCATTTCTTCCAGCAGTACAAGGATTATCTTGGTGAGGAAAATGAAGATATTATTTCTTCTATAAGAAAAAGCCTGCGCTCTGATAAATCGCCAAATAAGTTCAAATTGATTCCACAGATCCAAGATTTCAATTATGATGATTATTTGGCCATTATGGGGGATGCTGGTTTTAAAGTAACAAGCGTCAAAAAGGCTTATTACCCGCTACGCAAGTTGAACCGGTGTTACCGCTTCTTTTCAGAGAGAATTCAGAATGAGTTAAACAAAGTCGACGGAGAAGAAGCAAAGATGGATATTCTGCTGGACAGATACAACCGAGTGAAAACCGCAAGATTGGTAAAGATTGAGGTTGAAACACATTCGGATGCATATGTTCTCTTCGAGTCCCTTAATAATAGAGGCACCCCATTGACAGCAATAGACCTAATGAAAAACCTCATTATGGCCCGCGCTGAAAAGGAGAATCTTACAACGGATGAGTGTTTCAACCAATGGCAGTTATTGCTTGGATACTTATCAGATGACTACAAAACACAGGAACGTTTCTTCCGTCAGTTTTACAATGCCTTCCGCACATCCTTAAATCAAGGATTTGAGAGCGATGACAAGAAGGGATATCCTCTTGGAATTGTAGCCACAAAGTCCAATCTGTTGCCTATTTATGAAAAACTTATCCGGAAGGATCTTTCAAGTTTCTTGCTGGAAATAGTAGAGAGTGGGCGTTTGTATTCGCAGATTGTTTTTCCGGCAAGGGAATCGAATCAAACTGTTTTCTCAAAGAATCTGCTTGATTTGCTACATATTCAAGGTGCTCCTAGTTATCTGCTATTACTCTACCTGTTCCGCCGAAAAGAAGAACTGGCCATTTCAGATCATGATCTTAACGCTATCATTGCGCTTCTTAAAGTGTTTTTCGTTCATCGAAATGTAACCGATTATCCGAATACACGCGACCTTACTTCTATTTTTATGAGAATTATCCTGCAGATAGAAAACGGTAGCATGGTAGGGCATGGAGTGTATGTAACGGTTCACGCAGGCTTATCATCATACTGTGAGGATGTCGAGTTCGAAAAGAAATTGCGGGGCAATATCTACAAAGAGAATGTGGATGCCGCCAGGTTCTTACTGTGTTCTCTTGCCGAGCATAAGATGACACTTGAGACATATACCAATCTTTGGGAACGCACGCAATCTGGCATTTATCGTTGGACCATAGAACATATTTTTCCTGAAGGAGATAACATCCCACAAGCTTGGGTAGATATGATTGCAGGTGGCGATGCCATACTAGCCAATGAGTATTTGCAGAAATACGCTCACGTCATAGGGAACCTGACGCTGACCGGGTACAACTCAACGCTCAGCAACCTTCCTTTTGAAGTAAAACGGGACCGAAAAGATAAGAATGGCAATAACGTGGGCTATAAGAATGGCCTGTCGTTGAATTCCGAATTGAAAGATAAGGAAAGATGGACGATTGATGATATTATCAAGCGCACAGATGAACTAGTTGCTGAATTGCTTGTCCTGTTCAAATTCCCTGAAAAGTAGTCTGCCATGAAAGCTTACGCCCTATTCCAACAATATATCTAGCTGGTATAACACTATCCATCACTTCGGTAAACTAACACCGGAAGGGATTCCATGCGTCGGATATTCATTAACTAAGGATTGGGTACCGACTGTATAAACGCTCAAGCCATCTTGTCTAAAAAATGGACTTTCTGTCATCTCCAGTGCCGTTTTGTCCACTTGTCCGGCATTGGTCCCGGGTTTGCAATTCCCTTATGCGGTTCCGATAAGGAACTCCGGGAATAAGGGTCCGCTGGAGGGCCTCCAAACCGGGACGATTAAAGTTTTTGAACTATGTTACCTGCAAGAAGAACGCATGATAG
>JAEEGL011783924.1_pt1 | contig 18490 bp, 13 predicted proteins | sample 9134231 | NCBI WGS metagenome assembly JAEEGL01 (sample SAMN16246548, study PRJNA631951) | gut metagenome | biome: gut microbiome; feature: rumen; material: fiber-attached | host: Bos | place: Iran: Karaj | collected 2018-10 | reverse complement strand
TTCCAGCTCCAGGACAATCAGCTTTAAGGTATTATATAAAAGAACAAGAAGGCGGCCTTTGACGGCTGCCTTCTTTGTGTAGGGACGATCGGATTCGAACCGATGACCTCTTCAATGTGACTGAAGCGCTCTAAACCAGCTGAGCTACGCCCCTGTAAAAAACGGGACTGCAAATGTAGTACAATTTGTTTTCATTTGCAATAGTTGTCCCGTTTTTTCGGATCATGCTACTCTATCTCGATACCGCCGTCATAGGTGTTATCGGTCTCCCAAGGTTCAAGTGAGGTTACAACCTCAATTTCCTCAGGCGAGTGTACCAGGATGGTGAACACATAACGCTTACCTGCCTCAAAGCCGTTAGCGGGCTTGGTAAGGGTAAGGTCGATGTCCTCCGTGGTATCCTGGTTGGGAACGTGGAACTTGATAGTAGCCACGAGGTCCTCTGTGTTATTTGCAGCGTCCTCAACGGCGGTAGGAAGAACCAGGAGAGGTTCACCGTAGTCAGCGCCGTTGCCGTCGTTGTACTGAGGGAAGTAGTAATCTCCGGATGCGACAGGAGCGGCCGGTGCCCAAGGAAGGGTGGGATTGACCACATTCTGCACAGTTATGGGCGCGGTGCTACCACTGGTGGAAAGCAGGTCGGCAATATCATCGGGATCGATCTTGAAGTTATTATCCAAGTCCATTCCATACGCAGTGACAAGAAGGTTTGCGGTGGTGTGAAGACCGGTAACCGTGAGCTCTGTCACATAGATATCTGCAGTGACAAACTTCTTGGCGGCATCGTCCTTATACTGCTCTGTGCTTGCATCATTGGGGTCATACTTCCTACCGGGATCGGTTTTGATCACAAACTGGAAAGCGCTGAGAATGTGGTTGAAATGAAGCTTGGGAGCCCAGTTGGCATAGAATAATGCAGCATCGTTATTCTCCTGTTTCCAGGCAGCCCTGATATACTTGGCGTTGTAGCCGTAGATATTCTGGCTGCTGGCGTCGGTAAGACCGCCGGCTGCTTCACCCTTTGCCCACAGTACATCCTGATGACCTATTTCAATGCCGTTTATATAGGCCTGGTCATTGGTCCAGGTGAGAGCAAAGTCATCGTCCTCGTTGGTCCTGTAACCAAAGAAGGTGAAGTTGTTCTTGGACTGGAGGGGATAATAGTAGGTGATGGGGTCGTTGTTATCGTCCACAATCTGTGCGTGATACTTGCCGGAAGTGCTCGTCTCCAGATAAGTCTCGTCTGAAACGTTTTTCGCCTTCACATGATTGTCGGATGTCTGGAACAGACGCACTTCGGGATAAGCGGCATCATAGGCGGTTATGCCATAGTAGAAAGCGGCGTCCTCGAAGTCTGCAGCCTCGATAAGGCCGGATTTGGTCTGTACCATATCTCCCTGGCTGAAGAGCACAGGGACGGGAAGGCTCTCGTCGGAGACCCATGCCGGGACGGAAGAGTTCCCGGCAATGGTCTTATCTTCAACGTTGTTCTTATTGCAGGACACAAGTGCAATCACAAGTGCAGCTGCTATGTATAAAAACTTCTTCATAACTTATTAGTCTACTACGGTGAATGTCATGGTTCCGGTCTTAGCAGCATAGTGAGAAGTAGTATTAGCGGCTACAGTATATGCTATGGTAATTGTATCTCCAGCAACGGCGCCATCTGCAAGGGTGAGGTTTGCACCAGCAACATTAGCGTTGGCATAAGGTGTATCACCGCCAATTGCAAATGTCACAGCAGGAGTTACATCCGTATCACCTTCCTTGATAGAAGTTATAAATCCACTCAGGTCTACAGGAGTATATGCGGGCAGAGATGCGAGATTTGCAGCCAGGCTGATAGTCATTGTAGTCGCATCTGCAAGCTCGATGGTGTACTCAAGGAGAGCGTTCACAGTCACGGTAACGGTAACCTCAGCGGCAGCATAGTAGCCGTCCTTGGTAGCGTTGATGGTGTAGGTGGCGGTACCGGCAGCCTTGAAGTCAAGTTCTCCGGTGTTTGTATCCACCTCCACGACATTGGTGTCAGAGGACTGAGAGTACACGATGGTGGCGCCGACCACTACGTTTGCAGGTGCGGCGTCATCATTGATGGTGACTGCAGGAGTAGCATTGGCATCATCGGCATAGACCCCGGAGATGGCATTACCACCTGTCACGTCGATTACCAGGGTAGGAGCCGCGGTCACGGTGACGTTGATAGTGGCGGTACCATCCACATGGAGAGCCTTGGTGGCAGTGATGGTGATGGTTGCGGTACCCGCGGCGACAGGAGTGATAACACCTGCATCGGTAACCGTTACGACTCCAGTATCGGAAGATACCAGCGTTACAGTTGCGTCATTTACAGTAGCCTGGTTCTCATCCTCAACAGTCCATGTAGCATTGACAGGAGCGCTAAGAGTGGTGAGGTTGACATTTGCGGCGCTTGTAACGGTCACGGTGAGTGCGGGCTGAGGATTCACCTGGACCCACATTGCGGAGTAACCGCCTTCAGGACGCTTGGGATCAACGTTTGCAGGGATGATGACATCAATTCTCACAAGACCGGGAGCTACGGCGGTGATAACACCGTTGGCGTCTACGGTTGCAATGCTGGGATCCTTGGACTGGTAGGTGATGTTTACACCGGTTGCAAGAGCAGGAGTGGTTGTAATCTCATCACCTGCGCGGTTCATGTCGTGGGTTTCGCCAACGACCAGAACCTTAGGATTGGCCTTGGTGTAGGTCTCGTCCTCAGCGCCCAGGTTGATCTTGTACTCGTAGTCGCTGTCAGGGTCAAGGTTGAAGCTACCGTTCTGCTCCCAAGGAGTCATGGTAACCTCGATCTGTACTTCCTGGAGACCGTAGATGATGATGTTCACGTCGTAGGAGTGACCTGCAACGGCAGCGTTGTCAAGATCCACATCGGCCATGGTGTTGTAAATACCCTTTGCATCATCCTTAGGCTGGACGATGTTCTCGAAGGTGATGGGGAAATAGGAGATGGTCTCCTGCTGGCCCTGCATGTAACCCTGCTGCTTCACGCCAAGTTTGAGCATGTACTCGTCCTTCTCAGGCATGACCATAATGGTACCGGCCTTTTGCCAGGCGGTAGTCATAGGGATGGTGTACTTGTTGGCAACGGCAGGATCGTCGCTGAGCTGATTACCGGTGAGGGCATAGGCGCCTACTGCGCCGGAATCTTCCCAGATAGGAAGGTAAGGCTGAGGATCAGTTGCATCGGCAGTGATTTCACCGGTAGCGAGATTCTTCTGGCTGGCGACCTTCTCCGTAATCACCATGTTGGGCTTGTAAGTAACGTGATCCTGGTGGGCAATGTTGAGGACGCCGGTGTTGTTGGTCTCGACCTCCACGGTGGTAAGGGTAACCTTAGAGGCGAGAGTGGCGTCGTCACCGCTCTTTACATACACGTTGAAGCGGGAAAGCATGTGCTTGAACACCAGATTGGGTTTCACCTGCTTACGTGCCGCATATGCGCTGTAGAGACGGTTGGGGTTGATGCCCGCGGTGTTGTCCTCGTCGTGATCGGTGGTGGCCAGCATGATGTCCTGGGAGCCGTCGATCTCAATGGGGAGGGTCACCTTGTCAGTGCCAACGGTAGGAGCGGGATAACCAGTGGTTTGATCCGTAGCGGTAGCAGCATCATCTACATAGTAGCCGAAGAACTCGTAGCGACGATCCTCGTCATAGTAGAAGTACTCTTCCTGGATATTGTTCTGGGGATCCGCCTGGATACGCAGCACCTTGATAGGCTGGTGCGTGGTAGTGGCAAGGTCGAAATTTGGCGTGTCCGCAAAAGCCTCGGCCTTGACGTTGTTGATGAGGATGCCAGTGTACTCATTGTTGGTGGCATCGTAGGAGAGATCCAGGGGCTTTTCTTCCGTTGCCTCGGCATTTAGGCCCTGACGGGCGATACCGTAGATGAAAAGCTGCTGATGAGCACTCCACTGATCAAGAGTACCAATGTTACTCTTGGTCTGGATGGTCTGACGGAGATCGGTGTTGAACAGCACGGGGGCTTTGCCTTCCGCGTAGTCCACTTCTCCGACAACTTCTGCCGGTGCAGCAGGTTCCTTTTCCTTCTTGCAGGAAACCATTACTGCTGCAGCGGCAAGAGCCATGTACAGATACTTTTTCATAATTGTTTGAATTAAAATTTGTTAATTGTTATTGTTTGTTTATTTATTGTTTGTTTCCAAATAATCTGTATTCAACTCCCAAACTCAGGCTCACCACACCGTCATAATAGTTGCGGTTAACCGTAGAAGTCATGAAAGCATAGGCCGAATACGGCACTATGGACACCCTTGGCTCCACAAATACGGATATGCCATGGGCGAAAGTATATTTTGCCTGCGGGGCCACTGTAAAGCCCACGTAAGGGTACACGATGTCTTTGTAATAAGGATCCTTCTTGTAGAGGACGCCAATCTCCGGACCTCCCAGAAGGGAAACGGAGAATGGATTGTCTTCTTCCACAAGATTGAAAAGCCGGAGTACGTCCACCACTCCTTCCAACCTTCCCACGAAGTAGGAGGAACGGAAACGTGCCGGAGGAAGCGGAGTATCGTATTCGTCGGTCTCCCCTTCCCTGATTTCCTTCCAGAAGTGCCAGGAATAACCCAGCTGAGCCCGGAGGGCGAAAGTGTCCGAATAACGCCTTCCCACGCCAAACATGGAAGCGTCTCCAATAGCCTTGCTGAAGCGGATGCGGTTCTCGTTGATAAGGAAGCTGGAGAACTGCAGCTGCGGCCCGGAAGAGAGCGTGAAGAACCAGTCCCCGCCGGGATCTGCGCCAAAGCGGTTGGGATCCAGGAATATCCTGAGTCCGTAGCCCATATGCGCTGCAAAGAGGTAGTTGCGCCAAATGTCCATGCGCACAAGGTTTCGGGAGTCGTTCTGGAGCTCGAAAATGGGCTCTACCACCAGGTCTATTCCCGGGAATATGTGCATGTTCACATCCAGGCCGATGTGTGCCGACGGTCCCACGGAGCCCACGTTGTCGCTGTCCCAGTTGAGGGCCAGGCCCAGTCCCGCAAGAGGATAGAATTCCACAAGGCGGTTGGGGTCGTAGCCGTCTACATAACCGGTGAGGTTGAACATGTAGCTTAAGCGGGTATCGGCCATCCATACGCGCGTGGCGGTGTAATTGTCCCAGAAATAACCAACTCCAGTGGAGAGCTTTGCACCATGCCACTTGGTGAACCATTTGCCAAGGCTGGAAGTAATGTAAGGGCCGTTGCTGTAGTTCTCTGCGAACTGCTTGTAGCCGCTGCCCACCAGCATGATGAACATGTTGGAGAAGAAGCCCTTGTCCTCCACGAACGGCTGGTTCACAGGACGATAGCGGGACTGCATCTTGTAGCCGATGAGGCTCTCCTGAACCATCACGGCGGTAGTATCCACCACCGCCACGGCGGCGGAATCCACGGGAGCAGTGGCCAGAGTGTCAGGAGCCTGGATTCGGTTCAGGGTGTCACTCTGCGCACGGCCATTAATGGATACCGCAAGCAGTAATGCAATGGCAATATATGCTACAGTCCTTTTCATACTACAGTGAGTACTTCCAATATATTTCCTCCTCTTCCGGAGTAAGTTCTTCAAAGTGGTACATACCCTTTTCAAGGATACGGTTAATCTCTTCCTGGGTGAGTTCCTGTGCTGCAGGAGCATCGGGATCTTCCTCGGGTTCGGGTTCAAGAACGGAGCCCGGTTCACGGTATTCCTTGAGGGAGTTCTCGAAGAGTCCCTTGAATATGAACCAGTCTCCCCTTGCCTTCTCTATATATTTTTCATCCTTTGAGAAACACGCGACCATGTGGCGTATGGCCTGGACCTGGTCGTCGGAATCCATAAGGTTGAACGTATTGTCGTTATGGTCTGTAAAGTATTGTATGCAGATATACTGGGCACGCAGATAATCGGTAACAGGGTCTTCCTGGTCCATCTTGTCAAGGTTGTCCGGAACCTCGTCCAGGTAATATGTGGCAAGGTCCATAACAACTGCATTGCGTGGCGACGTATTTCTCACAATCTCATAGTATTTTGAGCCCTCTTCCGTGTCTGCGTCAAAGTAGCCTGCCTTGCAGCGGGCAATGGCATACAGCTTCTCCAACTGAGGGTCTTCAGAGTCTTTGAACAGCAGGGCAATCTGCATGGCCCTGGTAAAGTGTTCGGCCCTGAGCATCATGGCAACCTGATTGGCCACAACCGCCGTGGGGTTCAGCAGCGCCCTGTTTTCACCAAGGGTGTAAGGACGGTTGCAACGCCTTTCCTCCTCGAATATGAACGGAGCCAGGATGGTGGTGTCCGCAATTCCCCTCTCAAGGTACGATGAAGCCAGGATATTTGCGGGCAGCGGCCAGCGGAACTCGCGCCTGGACTGCATCCTGGCGTCGAGGTTCACGGCCCTGCGGCAAATGGTCTCAAGCTCGGTAGTATCTTTGGCATGCTGCATCATGACCCAGAACTCGTAAGGCATGAAGGCCTCGTTGGCGCCTCCTTTCTGGAACGCCGGGTCATGGCGGAACTTGTCAAACATCTCATCTACCGTGAGAGCCCTGTACACCGTATTGCTGTAGAAGAACTTCACTGAACGGAGCCTGTAAAGGTTGTCTTTTACAATAGTCTTATAATAAGGTAGCAGACGGATCTTCGCACCCTGCTGGTCCAAGGATCCGGGATACTTCCTTGCAATGTCGCGGATTTCATCGGCATAAACCACCATGGAGGTGTCCTTTGCCAGAGTGTCCGCAAATTCCTCCCAAGTTGCCACACGCGACTCCGTGATGGGCTTGCGCATGTGGTCAAATGCGTAGGAAGGTATTACGCTGCGCACTTCGCGCTCTATGTACCTGAGGCGCTCGAGCGCCAGAGCTACATTCTTTGCATAGCCGCCCTCCGGTGATGAGACACCGTAGATGCGGTAACTCTTGAGTTCGGAACCCTGAGTATGTGTGACGCCGTAAATCACGGTGCGCAGGGAATCCAGCATCTTCACGGAGACGCTGTCCTGCGAGTCTATGACGGCCTTTCCTACGGCAAAATTCACCGCAAGGTCCATCTCCACATCCATCTTCTGTATGTTGGGTTCCTTCACGTACAGAGGGTCTTTAGGGTCAAGCCGGGAGGTCTCAAGGCTGTATTCCAGGAACTGCATGGGACGGGCCATGCGGGAAAGGTCCTCAACCTCATAGTCCTCGCGGTAGTAAACGTGGTTATAGTCCTCGAACCAGATTTTGGCCATGACAAGACCGGTATTGGTATTCTTGCCCTTGATAATCTTGTCCGATATGTAAACCACCTTTGTAGAGTCCGAGAGCGGAGGGAACTGCTCTGCAATGGGGTACAGGGGGTCTCGTTTTCCCTGATAGCCCATACGGCGAAGCTGGGTGGCGTGGTATTCCCTGCCGTCCATAACCATGGCACGGCGGAACTCCAGCGTGTCTTCCGACCCTTCCATAGGGACGATGAAGGTCTGGAGGGCGAACCTGGCATCGGGCTTGCCCATCCTCTCTTCAGGGAACATGTAGCCCTTGCGGAGGGAGATGGTGTCGCCTTTGTCCACGGGCGGGGTAAGAGGCAGCCTGGGACCTTTGTCCTCCTTCTTGATGGCTGCATCCAGCATCTCGCCTATGTCCTCAATCTTCATAGTAACTTTGAATTCCCTTTCTCCCTTCACCATAACCAGCTTGGAAGCATAGTTACCAAGCTCGGAGGTGATAAAGAGCGCGCCCTCGTCCGAGACGTCCTTGATGATAACCGGCCATGAGGTACCGCGGAGGTCCTTCATCATAGCCGTACCAGCCTGACCGGGGTCAAAGTAGAACACGCCGGTTTCCTTTGAGGTCTGCTTTGCGGCATTCCAGAGGGAAACTGCACGGCGGCCTTCGGCCTCGGTATCATATGCATAGATGGTAATCTCGTCAAAGAGCTTGGGTTTTCCGTTCTCGTCCTTATCCTCGGAGTTGTAGATCATGACTTGCACGTCATAGTACTGCGCACGCGCAGGGACCCTCGCCACCAGAAGGGCGGTGAGGACCGTAACAACTATGAGTACAAAACGTTTCACTACTTGATTATATATATAAAGGTTGCGGCAAGCTTCACGGGGAACAATTTGTAGCCGCTTGTATTGGGTTCCGAGTGCTCCCGTACGAAGTACTGCTCGTAGTTGTCATCTCCGAAGTACTGCTTCTGACGGAATACCAGAACACCTGTTCCACCGCTCAATTCAAAATTCAATCGTTTTCCCAAATTAAAGACATACCCGCCGCTCAGGCCCAGGGCAACGCCGTCTCCACGGAAGACGTTAGCCCTGTCGCCTGCTGCGGGAAGTGAGAGGTCGTAGGTAGTCGCAAATGCGGCGATACCCACGTATTCGCGCGTAAGCGGACGCCCGTTGAACCAGAACCTGAATTCCGGCTGAAGGACCAGCAACTGGTACGGCAGACCAAAAGGAAGGGATGTGCCGAAGGCTTCCAGCGAAACGCTGGTACGCTCTCCCACCACAAGTTCCACTCCCAGGTCCGGTGCCAGTGCGGCCCAGCTCAGGGCGTTGGTCTTGATGGCCAGGCGCTGGGCCCTTGCCTCGCGGGGGAATGCCGCCAGGACAAGGACCAGGGCCAATGCCATTAAGAATGTGCGCTTATGCGTTAAAGTTGTCATTTTGTGTATTAACTAGACACTAACCAATGTCGATCCCGCCAAGATCTCCGGGAGTGTTAGGCCAACTATCCAGCGAGAGCCAGATGTCGACCTGCTCCAGAGAGCTGACGTTGATGTAATAGTTGTAGTTCTGTCCGGCCACAAAACCGCCACTGGGAGGAGTCAGAAGCACATCCTGTACCTCCTTTTCCCCTTCTGGCGTTGTAATGGTGAAATCTATGCTGGGGATGTCGGTATCTTCCCTCACACCAGGAATGATGAATAAGCCTGTTCCGTATTCCACGCCTGCGGCAGTAGGTTTAACCGCCGTGGAAGTGTAATTGAACTTGGTGTTATTCCTTCCGCTATTGGTGAGAACGCCCGTCTTAAGGTTAAGACTTGCGTTAGACCAGTGAGGGCAGAACTTCAGCTTGCCAACCGTGAGCAAGACTCCGGAAGCATCTTCGAAAGAAGCTTCGGCAAACGCACGTTGGGCATCTGTTGCATCTGCGGAACCCGCCCTTACAATGATATGGATCAGAGAGGCGCTGTGAGAGAAATTCAAGACAGGCTGACTGACGTCTAGCACATTGAGGTCCCTTGCCCTCCTGATGTACTGGGCATTGAAGCCCTGTGTACCGTCGGAGAGGTCGGTGGCATCTGCCCTGGCCCACAGGATATCCTCGTTATGATCCGGATTCAATGCAAAGGTTGCATTCATTTCGCCATTGGAAATGGAAACATTGGGATTGGCGGTACTCTCAAACGGGATATAATAGCTGTAGAAAGAGTAATTACGCCTTTCTGCAGCGGTCGTCTGAGGATAATACCGCGTTACGGCCGATCCTCCGGCATCCAGGAACTGAACTTTGTACTTTGTATTGTCATTAGGATCGATAATACCGGTTGCATGTACTCTGTCCAGTAGGACGTCGGGAGTAGACTGGCCGAAATCAACAGCCATCATCTCAAAGTAATCCAGGTTACAAAGATCCGACATGTTGTTGATTGCAGTTCCCTTGGTTGTTACCTGCATTCCACTATTGTTACCAAACAGAATAGGAACGGGAAGTGTCTCGTCATACATCCACGCGTTTTCGCCCATCGCTTCCATCGGCAGCAACTCTTTCTGAGTGCACGCCGACAGAGCGATGGCTAAAACAACGATGGCTATGAAAGAATACTTCTTCATTACCTATTGCTAGAGAATCTCAACATTGATGGTGCAAGTGCTCTCCTTGAAATCGTTAGTCTCAGCGATGGTGAGGGTAACGGTTGTGGTACCAACTGCAACAGCGGTGATGACACCGGTCTTAGCGTCAACTGTGGCAACGTTAGGATCTGCACTCACGTAGGTCTTTTCACCGATAACCAGGGTAGGATCGGCAACAACTTCGGCGATGGTCTCGCGGAAGCGCCTGGTGCTCTTGTAACCCTTGCTATCCAGCAGAGGCATGGTGATGTCAGCAGCGGTGATGGTAAGCTGAGGACGCTGATCGGCAGTGACGGTAACAGGGATGGTTACCTCGTCGGCGGCCAGGTGAGAAACAGACTGAGGCTGGTTGATGATGAGGTTTGCAGTACCGGGGGTAACACCTGTGATGGTACCGTCAGCGTCAACTGTGAAGATAGAAGCATCCTCGGAAGCGAACTCGAACTTGGAGTAGAGGTTGTTGCTGGTCACGTGGTAGTCAGTGCCAAGGAAGAGCTTTGCACCTTCACGTACCTCAAGAGACTGCTCGGTAACGGTGATTTCAGCCTCAAGACGGTTGTCGTTAGGATCCTGGTCGGGATCGATTTCGATGGTACCGCCGTCTTCCCAGTCGGTGAGGGTAACGGTAACCTCAATCTGCTCAAGACCGTAGATGATGAGGGAAACGACATACTTCTTGCCTTTTTCGGAAACGGTTGCACCGATAAGGTCACCGTTGACGTCCTTGACCTGGCTCATATCGATGGTCAGGTGCTGCTCTGCAGGATTGAATCCGGGAGCGGTAACGCCGGTCTGGTTAATAAAGAGCTGAATGTCATAAGAGGCTTCACCGGCGGCGATCATGATGCTTTCACCGACTTTATTGGCACCGTTAACTACTGCAGCACCAGCGGTAAGGGATGCGGGATGTGCATCGTTAACGGGAGCGGCGGTGTCAAGGGTAGCGGTTGCTGCACGCAGCGGGAAGTAATCAAGAAGGCTGTAGTCCGGAGCAGCGGGATCGAATGCAGTTGCAAGATCATCTGCTACGTAACCGGCGGTTGCTTCAGGATAGATGGTAAGATTACCGGTTGCAGCCTTGTTGTAGGATGCAATGTTAAGACCGGTGACGGTGATGTCATCGTTGGCAATGGTAGCGCTGCCGTTGAAGATATGGAACTCGAAACGGGAAAGCTCATGTTTGAACACCAGGTCAGGAATGACGCCACGGCGTGCTGCACGGGAGCTGTAAATCATGTCGAGGCTTACATACTCTGAGCGGAGAGCCCAGTCGTCGTCCTTGTTGGTCTGGGCGAGCATGATGTCCTGGGAACCGTCGAGGGTGAGGCCGTTCAGAACGATGCTGGAAACAACTTCGCCTTCAGCGGAAAGAGCGGTACCTGCGTTGATCTCGGGAGCCGGCTCGATGACTGCGTTATTGTTGTTTGCATCAATACCCATTGCGTCGTCTACATAGTAGCCATAGAAGTCATAGACCTTGCCTTCCACATAGTAGTAAGGCTCGTTGGTGGCGGCGACATACTTGTTGTAGACATTGATGGCATCACGGCTGTGGCCGGTAGCATCAAGAGCAGAGTTCGTTGCAGGTGCCTGTGCAGCAACGTTGTCGATGAAGGGAGTGAACTCGTCCAGTGAAGGATCATTGGGGTCAACAGTCCACTTGGAAGCAACATGGTCTGCACCGTTGCGCTCCATTGCATAGACATAGAGAGGCTGCTGGAGAGCTGCCCTCCAGGTGTCGATACCACCCACGCCCTTGGTCTCGGGTGCCTTTACGGCAGGCATGCTGGAGCCAAAGAGAATCGGCATGGGTACGCTGTCGTCAATGACAGTCTGGGTAGGGTTTTCAGACTCTTTGGTCTGTTCCCTCTGGCAGGATACTGCAAAGATTGCAGCGGCGGCTGCCAGTAGCAAGAAATACTTTTTCATTGCGTTTGTTGTTTAAAAGTTAATAATTGAAAAAATTTTGTTGTTAATTGATTGAATTTGAATATTTTAATTGTTAAACATAATTATTCATTCTGTTGAACTTTCACTTTGATCACCTTATAGCCGCCCTCCGGGCGTTTCTCCGTGGGAGGGGCGGTAATGGTTATGCGTGCCTGGGCCTCAGCAATGCCGTCAGGAAGTTCCTTGGCCACCAGTACGCCGTCTATAACCTCCGCAACATCCGGAGCCGATGACTTGTAAGTCATGGGCACGCCGGCAGTGTTGCGCGGGTTGAGCGTGAACTGCTCCCCTTCCTTCATCACCAGGTAACCTTCATCGTTTATCAGGGGATCTGCGTCAGTGAATATGTCTATTTCGAAATCGATATCCTTGTCAAGATAGAAGCTGCCGGCAAAAGTCCAAGGAACCATCTCTACATGGATGGAAACGTCTATCTGGCCATATACCGTCATGAAAATCACGTAGCGATTGCCGGGCAGGAACGATGCCGTGGGATCCTTGAGCTTGATATCGTTGGGGTTGTATGTGGGTTTGTCTCCGCCGGGAATGTCTATGGTGCGGATGTCCATCTGGAGCTTGTATGCGTCTTCCGGCGAAACGAAGAAACTGCCGCCCAGACGGTGGAACTTCACGGTATCCTGCATGTCCTGCGGCGCCAGGCGCTCACTCTCCGGCTGGGAAAGGTCCTGGGTAATGGTCTTGAATGTAATGGGATTGAGCTCGAATCCGCCGGACTCCGTGAGAGGCAGGAATTCGTATGCATCGTCAGCAGCGAAGCTGGCGCCCATCTTCCTCTGGTCCTTGGCTACGGGGGTGACGATTGCCGTGGTACGGGAACGCAGATGGGACGATTGTATCCTGATGGTATGCTCCGTACCGGTCACACCTGCACGGATGTAAAGGTCCATGCGCACCAGGGCGTGGTTCATGGTGAAAACGGGATCGTCCCCATGGAGCACGGACAGGTAGCTGAAGGCAAGGTTGTTGGGCTCCCCTGTTTTACTGTCGATGGGAATCTGCGCCTTTGAGACCATGAGGTCCTGGCTGCCGTCTATGCGGTATTCCAGCTTGAGGGCGTCTTTCTCACGGCGCTCGCGGAGGAATTGGGCATCGTCAGGATAGAAGGCGTAGAAGTCGTAGCGCTTGTTGCAGAATTCGCCACCGGGGTAATAGTAGGCCGTATCCACCTGATTTCCGTTCCTGTCATAGCGCACCCATTCAGCAATGGAGTTGTATCCGTCCAGATTTGCGCGGCAGCTGTCCAGGAGGCAGATCATGTTGTCTTCTTCAGGCGTGGTACGATAATCAACATCCACGGTATCACGGTTGAACGCCCACACAAGTATATGCTTTCCGGCAAAGTTGAACATGGAGTCCACGGGGCCCGTACCCTTCACGTAAGGGTCACCCACGGCAACTTTCACCGCCATGGGAGTCTCATAGTTGGCATATACCCTCTCCTGGCCGCGGTAACTGTCGTCCGCGCAGCCGGCTGCCACAAGTGCAAGGGCAAGTGCCATATGATACAGGGCCTTAGTCATATTCCTCGTTGTCTCCGTCGGAAATGGGCGTTACGTCATCGTCATGGTTTTCCCAGTCCCAGATGGGGTTCTCCCCTCCGGATTCCGAGCTTTCCAGCAAAATAACGGTTTCTATGTCTATGAACGCTCCCATCCTGGAACTCCGGTGATAGAAGCCTTCGCTGTTGGTTCGTTCAAGGAGCATGGGCTCCAGTTCCTCAAGATGGCTCTTGAGATTCACTATCTGGAGGGCCTTGCGCTTCATGGGCCCCGCCTCGATGCAAACTTTGAGCATTCCGGGACCGGTTTTTACCTCTTCCGACGTGGGCGGGACGATTCCCAGGACCGAGACTTCGCCCTCATATGTCACTTCGTCCACGCCATTCTGCCCTGTCTTTGTCATGGGGAAGAAGGTCTGGCCAAGGGTATCAACCTGGACATCGCCGGTAAGAAGCTCCAACCTGAAGGGAACGCCGGTAACGTTGGCTATCACCTTCCCCGGCTCCAGCTTTTCACCGTATTTGATATGGACCTTGAAGCGTATCTTCTGCGCAAACTGCTCCGGTCTGAATGTCAGAGTCTGTTCTCCGTCCACCAGATCCAGGCGGGCCTGGGTGGCATAAAGCGGGGCTGCGGGAAGCACGGCGGCAAAACCGCCAGCGAACAACGGACCGTAGAATCCGGGATATTTCCTGTTGATCCAGTCTTTGTCCACGGAGATTGCCTCCGCCTTTATTTCCCTGAGGCTCACGGTGCGGTTGTTCGTAAACTCCTCTACGTTGGAGAAATTGTATGCGTTGCGGGGCTCGGAGGTGTAAAGGAGGGTCTGGTATTTACCGGGCTCAAGGCTGATGGTATCAGGCTCTGCAATGGCATCCGTGTAGATGCCGAGGCCAAGGAAGTGACTGGCCTTCAGCGTACGCGTAGCCGCGAAGGTGAACTTGCTTGGCATATTGGAGAGGTCGACCAGTTCGTCGTCCGGTAAGATGGCGCTCCAATCCGCGCTGCACACAATCTTTGCCTCCGGCGGAAGCAGGGTCTCCACAAGCTCCACCTTTGTACGGCAAGCCTGGATGGAGACTACCGCAATGAGGGCCGATATGAGGATTCGCTTACTCATCTTCTTCGGCCTTTTTCTGTTTTGCGGCTTCCTTGGCGGCGTCTTTGGCGGCTTTCTCCGCCTCGCGCGCCGCGCGCTGAGCCTCCAGGTCACGGTTCCTGATCTCCATGTCGAAGTCCTTGATGGCCTGATTATACAGGCGGGTGACCTCCTTGCGGAGCTTATCCTTGCGCTTTTCGTTCACTGGAGTATCCACCACGATGCCCATCAGGTAATCGTGCGAGTATTTCACGTACTCCACGTACGCGGCCCTGTACAGGCTGTCGGACGCGGCATACTCCCTCTGCTGGGACTTGGACAGGGACTCGTCGAAGGCCTTCTTATTGGTTCCGGAGAACTCCATGTGGATATCGTCCATGACCTGGTTGAAGACAGGGATTTCCGGGTCCGACTTGGTGTACTTTGTACGGACGGAATTCTTGCGCCAGATGAACGTGGCCCTGACCTCGGAGAGCACGGGAATGAAGAGCTTCCTGGGCTGGTCCTCCAGAGCGGCATAGGCGGTGTTGGAGTAATTGAGGCGGTACAGGTCGTAATTGAAAAAGGCGAAGCCTGCCGATGCGCCCAAGTCTATGTCTACCGCGCTTGTGCCGTACTCATACAGCGGAAGCTCGATGCCATAGGACACTCCAAGGCCGGTATGCGTGCCTTGAGAACCTTTGAGAGAGGCTTTCAGCGAGAAAGAACCGGTTTCCAGATAAGCACCCAGATAATGGGCTATCCAAGGACGGGGATTGGGCCGTGCCAGGGACAGGAACTTGAATTTTTCGTCAGGTTTCTGCTGAGTGAAGCGGAAGTGCCAGCGGTATTCGCCCCGGAGATCCATTACGTTGAAGACGTAATACGGAGGCAGAGCATGCCATGTGTCCCAGTTCCATTTGAAGGAACCAAGGATTTCCGATCGGTTGTAAGGTCCGGGGAAGAGATCGTATGCCACTTGCACGTTGGGAACCGTCAGAAGCCACTCTAACGCGTTGGTCCTCACGGATAAACGCTCAATAAGCGGAGACTGGGTCTTCGTCTTCACAGATATGGTATCCTGCGCTGATGTAATGCTGGGATTAAATAGCTCTCCCAGGAGTATAGCAAGCACAAGCCCTACAAACCGTAGCTTCTTGGGGTTCAAAGTTAACTTTTTGGCTAATTAGTTGACCACAAAGATATAAATATCTTTACATAATCTCTACACCCTGAATACCACCAAGTTGCATGTTTTGTTTCGGTGGGTTTCGTTTTTTTTACTAACTTTGTAGAGAAATACTCCAAAACATGGAACCATACCCCATCCAGAGTGCCTTTGAGGGCGATTTGCTCGGCAGCGTAAAGGCAGGCTTCCCCTCCCCGGCGGAAGACATCCGCGAAAAGTTGGATTTAGTCCGTCTTCTGGTCCGACATTCCGCATCCACCTTCTTTTTTCAGGTGGACGGGGTGTCTATGGTTGATGCCCACATGGACGAGGGCGATATCCTCATAGTAGACCGCGCTCTGGAACCATGGAACGGATGCAAAGCAGTGTGCTTTATTGACGGTGAATACACCGTGAAAAAAGTGGAGATTCACGAGGGCGGAGCGGTGCTCTTTCCGTGCAACGAAAACAACACAAAATACAAGCCCATTCCGGTGGGTCCGGAGAACAATTTCGTAATCTGGGGAGTAGTGACCTGGATAATCAAAAAAGCCTGATGTTTGCCTTAGCGGACTGCAACAATTTCTTCGCTTCCTGCGAGCGGGTTTTCCGCCCGGATTTGCAGGGAAAACCGGTCATCGTGCTGTCCAATAACGACGGCTGCGCGGTGGCCCGTTCCAACGAAGCTAAAGCGCTGGGTATCAAGATGGGAGACCCCTTCTTCAAAATAAAGGCTTTAGTAGAAAAAAACGGCGTTGCAGTGTTCTCCGGGAACTTCCCTTTATACGGTGATATGTCCCGCCGTGTGCAGGAAGTTTTAAGGCGTTTTTCACCCTCCGTGGAGCAGTATTCCATAGACGAAGCCTTCCTGGATTTTCGGGGAATTCAGGCCGATTTTGACGCCCTCGCAAAGCGCATTTCCGCGGAGTGTTACAAGTGCACCGGCATCCCCGTTTCCGTGGGCGTCGCACCCACTAAAACCCTGGCGAAAATAGCCTCCAAACTGTGCAAAAAATACCCCAAATTACAGGGCGGTTGTTACATGTGGAGACCGCAGGATATAGAGAAGGTTCTGAAGAGTTTTCCGGTGGCCGACGTATGGGGAATAGGCAGGCGTTCGGTACCAAAACTGGAGGCCATGGGAATACGCACGGCATGGGACTTTACTCAGCTTCAGGAGAACGTTGTAAGGAAGCTTTTTGCACTGCCCGGATTCCGCACCTGGCAGGAGCTCCGCGGCGTCCCCTGCATAGAGTTCGAAGACTATGTTGAAGCCAAGCAAACAATTTGTGTATCAAGAAGTTTCGCGCATGAGATAACAAGCGTCCAGGAGCTCTGCTCGCAGACTGCAAACTTTGCTCTGAGCGCCGTTCAGAAGCTCCGCGCGCAGCACAGTCTGTGCTTTGAAATGGCCGTTTTTGCATACACCAACCGCTTCAAGGAAGACGCCCCTCAAACGCATGGATCAACCCTGGTTTCATTCCCCGATGGAACAGCGGACCACAAGGCTTTCGTGGGTGCGGCGGTGGCTGCTTCGCGGGAGCTGTATCGTCCCGGATTCGGGTACAAAAAAGCCGGCGTGGTAATACTGAAACTGGCTCAGGAAGAAGATGTTACCGCTTCCCTATTTGCCGATTCTTCCGCCGCGGAGCGCTCCGCCCGGCTTGCCGCTGCCCTGGATAGCGTGAACTCTGCATTCGGGCCCGGGACCCTCCGTTTTGCCGTGCAGGGAGACGGCAAGGTCTTCGCCGCCAGGGACCACCAGTCCCCTCACTATACCACCCTCTGGTCCGATATACCTAAAGTCACTGTAAAATGAGCTTCGAGCACCATGCCGGCAACCTCCGGCCCCCGCGCATTGTAAGCGCTGAAACCATGTACAAGGCCATTATGGACGTGGGAATCGTCCCGTTCATGTCCAATCACATCCCCGGTTATTCCATCGAGGAAATGACCGCCCCGGAGTATTGGTTCGACGGCGACGCCGGTGTCCTTGGTCCCTGGGACTGGAAGATAGACATGGTCCAGAGCGGTGACATCGTGTATGGCAAGTTCCTTGGCGGAAAAGCCGCCTACGCCACCGTGCAGTGGTACCGCGAACTCCGCGCCTGGCGGCTAGGGACCGTCATTCCCGGGCCCTCATCTTCGTCATTCTCGGGCTTGTCCCGGGAATCTCACTCTTCCCAGGATGCAGCCATTCTGGACTTCATCAACACCAACGGCGCCATCTCCATCAAAGAAGTACGCGCGCTCCTGGGCGTGAAGAAATCGGCCGCAGACGCCGCCATAACCCGCCTCCAGATGCAGTGCCGCGTGGTAACAGGCGACCTCATCCGCGTGTACCGCGGCGAAGACCTCCACTACAACGGCTGGCAAATTGCCTCCTTCACCACTCCGGAAGCATTGTACGGCACATCTGACTTCCCTTTTGCTTCGTCGGGCGCCGCTGCGTCGTCATTTTCGGGCTTGTCCCGGAAATCTCCCCTTTCCACCGACGGATCCCCTTCAGACTCCCTGGAGCGGCTGCTGGCGCATATGGCGGAGGTTTCCGGCTGCACGGACCGCAAAAAACTGCTCAAACTGATAGGATAGAAGCAAAAAAAGAGTTACTTTTGCTTAATAAACGAATTAGTATGAAAAAGTTATTCCTCATTATCTTCCTGATTGCAGGCCTTTGCATAAGCGCCGCCGCACAGGATATTATCCGCACCAAAGACGGCCGCACCATCGAGGCCAAGATCACGGAGGTTGGCACTTCCACCCTTTCCTATAAGAGGTACAGCAACCCTAATGGCCCAACCTTCACACTGCAGCTCAACCAGATTGACTCCATCCAGTATGAGAACGGAGACAACGACGTCTACTCCGGCCGTACTACCACTTATTATAAAGATAAGAAGTACAAGGAG
>JAEEGL014758719.1_pt1 | contig 18491 bp, 18 predicted proteins | sample 9134231 | NCBI WGS metagenome assembly JAEEGL01 (sample SAMN16246548, study PRJNA631951) | gut metagenome | biome: gut microbiome; feature: rumen; material: fiber-attached | host: Bos | place: Iran: Karaj | collected 2018-10 | reverse complement strand
GTAGCACAGAGAGCACTGCAAGTGGCAAATTGTCAGTTATCTTGTAATACAGACAGACGTACGGAGTAAATAATTATAAAGGCCCGATAAGCGGTCCCGATAAGCGAGCAAACGGTAGCGTCGCCAGCCGCAGCGAGGCCGGTGGCTCAAGGATGTCAATAAATGATTGCAATTCTCCGCATAGTTGCAGCCCCGCCACCAAACCTACAAAGCAACATAAGTGACAACAAACGATACAATGTATACATTGATATATCATAACAAACAGTTTAACAAGCCTGATACGCTGTTGCCATTCCTGCAGGCAAACGTAGGCCAGAGCCCTCAGATACAGATAGACTGCATAATGCCATACATGGGCACTGCGGGGCAGCTGATGGATGAAGTCTGCGCTTATCTCAGTAATGTTGATCCACAGATTGAGGTATGGCCTAATTTGATATTGAATCGTAGTACGGAGAGCACTGCAAGTGGACAGATTGTCAGTTATCTTGTAATACAAATAGATGTACGAAGTAAATAATTTATTTTAAGTCGATATATGCGCACTATAATCATCACCGGAGGAGCCGGATTCATAGGAAGCCACGTAGTGAGGCTATTTGTGAACAAGTATCCAGAGTATAAGATAATCAACCTGGATAAGCTCACTTACGCCGGAAACCTTGCAAACCTAAAGGACATTGAGGACAAACCAAACTATAAGTTTGTCAAGCTGGACATCTGTGACTTTGACGGAGTCTATAAGTTAATGCAAGATGAAGAGGTGAGTGGTATCATTCACCTGGCGGCCGAAAGCCATGTGGACCGAAGCATCAAAGATCCGTTTACATTTGCGCAGACTAACGTGATGGGTACAATTAGCCTTCTTCAGGCAGCCAAACTGTATTGGGAGTCTTTGCCGGAGAAATATGAAGGCAAGCGGTTCTATCATATCAGTACCGATGAGGTTTATGGTGCACTTCAGATGACACATCCGGATGGCATTGAACCACCTTTCACCACAAAGGCCAGTAGCGGTGAACATCACTTGGCATATGGAGAGAAGTTCTTTACTGAGGACCTGAAGTACCAGCCACACAGCCCATATAGTGCAAGTAAAGCCAGCAGCGACCATTTTGTTCGCGCATTCCATGACACATACGGAATGCCTACCATTGTGACCAACTGCTCAAATAATTACGGACCATATCAGTTCCCTGAGAAACTGATACCGTTGTTCATCAATAACATCCGCCACCGTAAGCCTCTGCCGGTTTATGGCAAGGGTGAAAACGTGCGCGACTGGCTCTATGTTGTAGATCATGCTAGAGCTATAGATACAATTTTTCATAATGGTAAGATAGCAGAGACCTATAACATTGGTGGTTTTAATGAGTGGAAGAACATAGATATCATCAATGTTCTCATTAATACTGTTGACCGCCTTCTTGGTCGTCCAGAAGGTGCTGACATGGATTTGATTACGTACGTAACAGACCGTGCAGGTCATGATTTACGTTATGCTATTGATAGCACCAAACTTCAGAAAGAACTTGGGTGGGAACCATCACTTCAGTTTGAAGAGGGTATTGAGAAAACCGTAAAGTGGTATTTAGATAATCAAGAGTGGCTGGATAATGTCACTTCTGGTGACTATCAGAAGTATTATGAGAATATGTACAAAAATAGATAATTATGAAAGGAATAGTACTCGCCGGAGGCTCCGGTACCAGACTTTACCCTATTACAAAGGGTGTGAGCAAGCAATTGCTTCCAATCTATGATAAACCGATGGTCTATTATCCCATCAGTGCATTGATGCTGGCGGGTATTAGGGACATTCTCATCATTTCAACTCCATACGATCTGCCAGGTTTTAAGCGCCTACTTGGAGACGGTTCTGATTATGGCGTTCACTTTGAGTATGCAGAACAGCCCTCTCCAGATGGTTTGGCACAAGCTTTTATTATTGGTGAGAAGTTTATTGGGAATGATAGCGCCTGCTTGGTTCTGGGTGATAACATCTTCTATGGTGCTGGCTTTACAAAGCTTCTGAAAAATGCCGTAGAAGATGCAGAAAAGAATAAAAAAGCAACCGTATTTGGATATTGGGTTTCAGACCCAGAACGTTATGGTGTGGCGGAGTTTGATAAAGAAGGTAATTGCTTAAGCATTGAAGAGAAACCTAAAGAACCAAAGAGCAATTATGCAGTAGTTGGTCTCTACTTCTATCCTAACAAGGTGCTGGATGTGGCCAAGCATATCAAACCTTCTGCCCGTGGTGAACTAGAGATTACAACAGTGAACCAGGAATTCCTGAAGGATGGCGAGTTGAAGGTTCAGGTCTTTGGCCGCGGCTTCGCATGGCTGGATACGGGAACTCACGACAGCCTTGCAGAGGCATCAACCTTTGTGGAGGTTATAGAGAAGCGTCAAGGTTTGAAGGTTGCTTGCCTTGAAGGTATTGCTTACCGTAACGGGTGGATATCTGAAGAAAAGATGCGAGAACTGGCCAAACCCATGCTTAAGAATCAGTATGGCCAGTACTTGTTGAAAGTTATTGATGAAATGAAGGAATGTATTACGTCTGATACATTTACGCATCCTGGAATGAATGGTCCTCAAGAATAAATAAGAAAACATAAGATATGTCTGAGAAACAAATTACAGTCACCTCACCGTTGCTGCCCGACCTCGATGAGTTTAATGAAATGCTTAAGGAAATATGGGCTAGTAAATGGATCACCAATAATGGTAGTTTCCATAAGCAATTGGAAAAATCACTTGCTGAATACTTGAAAGTTCCGTATATCAGTTTATTTACGAATGGAACACTTCCTCTTCTTACGGCGTTGCAGGCCTTGCGTATTACAGGTGAAGTTATCACTACACCATATAGCTTTGTTGCTACAACACATAGTATATGGTGGAATGGATGCCGCCCTGTTTTTGTGGATATTGAAGAAGAGACATGCGGTATCGATCCCGATAAGATAGAGGCTGCTATTACCCCTAAGACAACTGCTATCATGCCAGTGCATTGCTATGGCAAACCGGTTAAGATGAAGCGTATTCAAGAGATTGCAGACAAATATGGCCTGAAGGTTATTTATGATGCAGCTCATGCTTTTGGTGTGGAAGTAGATGGTGAGAGTGTGCTGAACGCTGGAGATATGAGTACTCTGAGTTTCCATGCTACAAAAGTATATAACACTCTTGAGGGTGGAGCCTTGGTTATGCACGATGAGCAAACCAAGAAACGAATTGATTATCTCAAGAATTTTGGTTTTGCTGGTGAGACCGAAGTCGTAGCCCCTGGTATCAATAGTAAGGTTGATGAAGTTCGTGCTGCATACGGTTTGCTGAACTTGAAACAGGTTGATCAGGCTATTTCGAACCGTCAGAAGGCTGCAAATAGATATAGAGAAGCATTGCGCGATGTCCCTGGTGTACGTTTCTTTGACGATATGCCGGGTGTACGCCATAATTATAGTTATTTCCCTGTATTTATTAAAGCAGAAGAATATGGATTGACCCGCGATGAACTTTACTTTAAAATGAAGGATGCGAATGTACTTGGAAGAAGATATTTCTATCCGCTGATTAGTACTTTTAGCACTTATCGTGGACTTCCGAGTGCAGCACCTGAGAACCTGCCTATTGCAACACGATTGGCAAATGAAGTGATTTGCTTGCCAATGCATCATGAATTATATAATGATGACTTGGAGAGGGTTATCGAATTAATAAAGAAATGATAGATAATACGTCCATTGTAGAAAACTCGCAAATTGACGAGAGTGTGTCTCTATACTTTAGAAGTTGGATACGAGAATCTGTATTGGAGAATAAAGTAGTTGTTGGTGATTTTAGTCGAGTAACCTCTAGTGAAATAAGTGAATTTGTTAGAATTGATAGAAATAATCTTATTTACCATTCTACAATTAGTCGATACTCATATACAGGACCATTTGACATGATTTTTAAGGCGAAAATAGGTAGTTTTTGTTCCATTTCTTATGGCGTTACTATAGGTCCTCCTGAGCATGATTATCACAAGTTCACTACTCATCCTTTTTTATATGACCCCACATATGAAGTATTTGATAAAGGAGAAATCTTGGAAAACCACAAGTTTGATAAAAAAATGGAAATTGGCTCAGATGTGTGGATTGGGTGTAATACTACAATTTTGCGAGGTTGTACAATTGGGGATGGGGCAATTATTGGAGCTAACTCATTAGTGAATGAAGATGTCCCCCCTTTTGCCATTGTTGCAGGTTGTCCCGCTCGGATAATAAAATATAGGTTTGATGAACCAACAATACAAAAGTTGCTTTCAGTAAAATGGTGGGAATGGAGTGTTGATAAAATTAGAAAACACAAAGATTTATTTCTTAATAGAGAAAATTAAATATTATATAACAATGAATATTCTTTTAACATCTGCCGGAAGGAGATCATACATAGTTGATTATTTTAAGAAAGCAAACGGCATTGGTAAGGTATATGCTTCTAACAGTGCTTTTACGATTGCCTTACAACATGCAGATGGTTTTTTTATTTCTCCATTAATTTATGATTCTAACTATATACCCTCTATCATAGATTATTGTAGAAAAAATGAGATTAGGGTTGTCATCTCTCTCTTTGACATAGATCTTTTGGTCTTGGCACAACACGCAAATGATTTTTCCAATAATGGTATTGAATTAATTCTTGCACCAGAAGAGTTTGTAAAGATTTGTAACGATAAATACTCAACTTATGAGTTTATAAAATCTTTAGGACTAAAAACTCCAAAAACATATTTGAATAAAAACGAGGTTAAGCAAGCAGTATCAAGAGGTGAGATTAATTATCCAATAATTATAAAACCTAGGTGGGGCATGGCTTCAATGGGGTTATATTTTGTCGATAATGACGAAGAATTGGACTTCTTTAGTAAAAAATGTTATAAAGATATTTTTAATTCATATTTGAAATATGAGTCCTCAATGACGATAGATAGTGCAATTATTTATCAGGAAGTTATTGTCGGGAAAGAATATGGTTTAGATGTTCTCAATGATTTGGAAGGTAATTACATTAAGACATTTGCAAAACAGAAGGTTACCATGAGAAGCGGAGAGACAGATCTTGGATGTACAGTTAATCCTAATCCTTTTATTAATATTGGTAAGGCTATTTCTTATACCAGTAATCACCATGGGATTTGCTCTGTCGATTGTATAATGAAGGATGATGATATTTTCGTTATAGAAATGAATTGTAGAATATCCGGGCATTACCCTTTGGCATATTTGGCGGGTTTTAATTATCCACAATTAGTAATAGATTGGGTGAACGGCCTACCTACAAACCCTGAGTTGTTACATTTTGATACAGATCTGTATATTATTAAGGATTTAGTTCCAACAATATTAGACTGCAACTCAGTTGAGGGCCCGATAGCTTAATCATATTATTGATAATCATATAAATAAATTGTATTATGGAATTTGAGGGGAAAAAAATATTGATTCTTGCAGGAGCAAGTGTTCATAATAAAGTGGTACGTACAGCCAAGGAGATGGGGCTTTACGTGATTGTAACAGACTATTTGGAACCACATCTGTCTCCGGCTAAGCAACTTGCTGATGAGTCATGGATGTATAGTATCACAGAAGTAGATGCTATTGTGGAAAAATGTAAACAAGAGAAGGTTGATGCAGTCTTAAGTTTTTGTATAGACCCAGCTCAAAAACCATATCAACAAATATGCGAGAAATTAGGTGTTCCATGTTATGCAACAAAGGAACAGTTTGATATATTTACTGATAAACGAAAGTTTAAGGATTTTTGCATAAAGAATAATGTCGATGTCATTCCTGACTATTCAGAGGAAGATATCTTGAATGATGTAGCTGAATACCCTCTATTTATTAAACCTAGCATTTGTAGGGGTTCTCGTGGACAGAGTATTTGCTATACAAAAGAAGAGGCTCTTGAGGGGTTGCGGATTGCAAAAGAATTATCTGCAGATGGAAAGAGTATTTGTGAGAAATATATGGGAGGCAAGCAGGATATAGCCTCTGCATTTTTCGTGGTCGATGGAGAACCGTACCTGGTAAAATTTGGTGATAGATATTTGGGGAATTCTGAAGATGGTCTTGACAAACAGGTTATGTGTACTAAGTTCCCGTCTGACTTTACCCCTATTTTTGAAAAGGAAGCTTTGCAACGTGTAAAGGATATGATTAAGTCTCTGGGGATAAAGTTTGGGCCAGTATTCCTTCAAGGATTTGCTGATGGAAATTCAATAAGATACTATGATCCTGCTCTACGCATGCCTGGAGGAGATTATGATTTGGTACTTAAGAAGGCAACTGGTTTTGATACTGTGAAATCTCTTATACATTTTGCGCTTACCGGTGATACTAAAACTTGTTTCGGAGACCCTCAAGAATGCTTTAAACTTAATGGTGGTATTGGAATGATAATTTGTTATTCTGTAAGACCAGGACATATTGCTAAAGTGGAAGGGTTAGATAAATTACTGTCAGAACCAAGTGTTGTATATGGTCGTCAAATTGTACCAGAGGGAGAAGATATACCTGCTAGCGGAGATATACGTCAGAGAGTTGCGGCCGTAGGTGCTTTTGTTAAGAACAAGTATGAGGCTGAAACTTTTGTAAAGAAAATGTATGACATTTATCATGTCTATGACGAGAACGGAAATGATATGATAGTTTCAAAGTACGATTATAAAGCATAAAATATATGAATGATAGAAGAGCGTTAGCAAAATTGCTTGACTTTATCCATGATACCGAATGGGAAAAGATGGATAATAATCTACAGAATCAGGCAAAAAAATGTTTTCTTGATTTGGCGTCTGTAATATGTTGCGGAGCGAAGAATAATTCATCCAAGACTATAGCAAGATATGTGGAGAGCAACTACCCAACTGGTGATGTAACAATACTTGCTACTGGCAAGAAAACGAATTTGATTGGTGCAGCGATGGCCAATGGCATGTCCGCTAACGCTCTTGATCTTGATGACGGTTATAGTTTGTTACGAGGCCATCCAGGATCTGGTTTCTTTGGAGCCCTGATTTCTGCAGCCGAGTATACAGATTGCACATATGGTGAATTATTAGCTGCCTTAGTTGTGGCTTATGAGACAGGTATTCGACAAGGATATGCCATCCGAGATTATTTTACCTGGGATCATAGTACAGGCTCGTATTCTGCATTTGCTACAGCAGCAGCAGTTGGTAAACTACTACAGCTGAATAATGAACAGATGGAGATGGCGTTAAGCATAGCCGATTTTATTGCACCAGTAAATCCGGCAAAACGTTCATGTTATGTCCCTTCTATGAATAAGGATGGAATATATTATGGACAACATGCAGGTACCCAAGCTGTAATGATGGCGAAAAGTGGAATAACTGGCCGCAATGCAATCATACTGGATGATAAATATGTCCCATATATCGACACTTTGGGTGATAAATATTATATGTATGATTTATACATAAAATTTTATTCATGCTGTCGATGGGCACATAGTCCAATCTGTGCTATATCGGATTTGATGAAACAATATCATTTTTCTTCAGAAGACGTAGATAAAGTTGATGTCTATACTTTTGGTAATGCTGGTACTTTGTATAGATGTGCGCCAACTTGCGAGGACGAAGCACAATATAATATTATCTATCCCCTTGCCGCCCAACTTATTTTTGGCAATTGCGGCCCGTTGGAGAGCTCAACGACCAAAATGTTAGACCCGCGAGTAAAAGAGATGGTAAGTCGTATAGAATTTCATCAGTATCCCGAATATGATAAGGTATTCCCGGGAAAGCGATTGAGCCATGTTAGGATAACAATGAAATCTGGAGATGTCTATGAGTCCCAGCCTTATGAGCCCAAAGGCGATCATAATTCTGATGTGAGCATCCAAGATTTAATTATAAAAGCACATGAGATAAATGAGCTATATGCTCCTAAAAAGAATGTTGATAGATTTATTGATGCCGTATTGAATACGGATGCATCTTCATCTTTCTCTGAAGTTCTTAAAACGATAAAGGATTTGGCTTTAACTAATATTCACTCTGGAATAGTATTTATTTAAATAATAACACAACAATTACTATTATGGAAAAATCAAGAATCGATTTTCTATATCTAAGTGAACAGGATATGGTAAAGGCCGGTGTGTCAAATATGCCGGCGTGTTTGGAATCTATGGAGGATATGTTTAAACTCCTCTATATTGGTGATTATCGTATGGGTGGAGAGAATGCTAATGAGCATGGCATTCGCCTTTCATTCCCTAAGACTTCAAATATCCCTGGCATGCCTTTGCATGAACCCGATAAGAGAATGATGGCAATGCCAGCCTATCTTGGTGGCAAATATCGTCTTTATGGTTGTAAGACATACGGATCTAATCCCCACAATCCAGAGTATGGCCAACCTCGCTCTATTTTGATGATGCAGTTATTAGATGCTATTACTGGAGCTCCTAAAGCATTTATGTCTGCAAACATCTTGAGTGCTATGAGAACTGGAGCAGTTAGTGGTTTAGGTGCAAAATGGCTTGCATCAAAGAACCCTAAAGTGGTTTCCATTATTGGTCCAGGAGTGATGTCCCGTTATACCCTAGACGCATTCATGAGTGCTCAACCTGGGATAGATACCATTAAGATCAAAGGGCGAGGACTGGGTAATATTAATCGTTTTATTGATTTCGCTAAGGCAAAGTATCCTCAGATAAAGAATTGTATCGTTTGTGATTCGTACGAAGACGCTTGCCGTGATTCTGACATTATTTTCTATGGTACTACAAATGCTGCAAAGTTCGAAGATAACCCGTATGTGGAAGAAGAGTGGATTAAGCCTGGAGCTGTTATCATTAGTGCTTCCGCACTTCTGATTAAGACTGATTTCTTGGCAAAGGAGAATGTAAAGCTTGTTGCAGATAATTATGCAATGTACGCAGGCTGGGGAGAAGGAAATCCTCTTCCAACCCAAAAAACAGTATCAACCTTATTGGGTATGGGCTTTTATGATGCAGTCACCGAAGGAAAGATTGCTAGGGAAAGTATTAATGAGATTGGTGGTATTATTGCTGGAGATGCTAAAGCACGTGACAATGATGAGCAGATTGTAGTATATGCTGTTGGCGGTATGTCACTTGAAGATGTTGCATGGGGATATGAGTGTTATCAGAATGCTCTTAAGAAAAACATTGGTATTAAGCTCAATCTTTGGGAAACCCCTGAATTGATGAAATAATAGATAGTATGGCACAGGAAAAAGCTGGATTTAAACGGGTATTGAATGGCCGTGATGTTATAATGGTCGCCTTTGGCGCGATGATTGGCTGGGGATGGGTGGTATCCTCTGGTCAATGGATTCAAACTGGTGGCGCTATTGGAACCGCAATTGCATTCTGCATTGGTGGTATTATGATCTACCTAGTAGGCTTGACTTATGCAGAATTGACAACTGCTATGCCTAAAGTAGGTGGTGAACAGAACTTTAGCTATGCTGCCTTTGGTTCAACAGGTTCTTATGTTTGCACTTGGGCATTGTTACTCAGCTATATTGGTGTTGTCTGTTTTGAGTCTTGCTCTTTTGCGACCATTATGCAGTATCTGATTCCTGGTTTTCTTCAGGGCTATTTATATACTGTAGCAGGCTATGATGTCTATCTTTCATGGGTGGCTGTTGCAATTTTGGCATCAATGCTTATTCTGTACATCAATTATATTGGTACAAAAAGAGCTGCAAAATTACAGAACATACTGACTTGCATTATAGCTGGAGTCGGGTTGCTCTTAGTGGCAGGGTCTGCTATAAATGGTGATGCTTCCAATCTTTCAAGTCAGCCTTTTGTTGGAGATAACAGCGGCTCTATTCTAATCAATATACTCAAAGTGGCCATTATGACCCCCTTCTTCCTGTTTGGCTTTGATGTAATACCACAGGCTGCAGAAGAAATCAACGTGCCTCTGAAGAGACTTGGCAAACTGATGGTTCTATCAATAGGCTTAGCAGTCATTTTCTATGCAATGGTTGTTGTGGCTATAGGTTATATGCTCACTCCGGAGCAGGTAGATGTTTCAATGAAAGATACCGGTATGGTAACGGCAGATGCTTTTGCGGCTGCATTTAATAACCTTGCATTGACAAAGGTGCTAATAATTGGTGGTCTTTGCGGTATCGTTACTACATGGAATTCATTTTTGATTGGAGGTAGTCGCGTGATGTTCTCCATGTCTCAATCAAGGATGTTGCCAAGCAAGTTTTCTAAATTGCACTCAGAGTACAAGACGCCGTATGTGGCAATACTGTTCCTTGGAATCCTTTCCATGATTGCGCCATTGTTTGGTCGAGTTATGTTGATTTGGATTGTTGATGCAGCTAACTTTGCATGTTGCTTAGCTTATTTTATGGTTGCTGCTTCATTCCTACGCTTACGAAAGACAAAACTGAATCTGCCGCGCCCCTTCCGTGTTAATAATGGTCGTACTATTGGCACTCTAGCCGCAATAATGGCTGGATTTATGGCTTTTATGTATATTCTACCTACAACCAGTTGTGCATTAGTATGGCAAGAATGGATTATTGTTGGCGGATGGGCTATTTTGGGAGTGCTTTTGGCCATTAGAGCTAAAAGAGTTTATGGAAAGGACTTCTGCTCGGGAATGGAAATAGATTAAATAACGATTAAAGAATTCACTAATGAAGAAATATTTATTAACAATACTACTTGTAACAGTTTGTGTGAGTGCATTATCACAAGTTCCATATTATGGTGCGACAGTAGGTAAGGAACACTTCTTTCTTTACCACTCATTAAAAGTAAGACCAGGTATCAATAATCAAAGAACATATACAACGTTCCAATATGGTGTTAATGACTGGTTTTCTGTAGGTACAGATCTTACTACAGGCCCCGGTGAGAAGTTCATAGGTTATTACTTACGAGTGGGTAAGAAGTTCAATCAATGGTTTAGCGCTGGTATTCAGTCTGCCCCGACCTTTGACCTTGATGATAGCCATAAATTTGGATATTTAAATACTGGTTTCTTCATGAATGGAGATATTACAAAGGATGGGAAGCTATTCTGGACAACAAATACATGGCATACTATTGACAGGGAAGGTAAAAACACTTTAGATCAGTATTGGTATTTAGCAGGCAAATTACCTATTGGAAACAATTGGAGTTTCTGGCCACATGTTGGTATTACCCATTCGTGGTTCTTTGACCAAGATCCCGATTTGGCTACCGGTTTCTTCTTTATGTATAAGCAATATAGTTTCTATCTGTGGGGAAATGATTTCTTTAAAGAGCATCCCCGGTTGACAGTCGCTTTTGACTTTACATTCTAGTAATGATAAACACTAGAGACTATTTTGTGATTATGCATTTTTCAAGATATTTTGTTTTATCTTTCTGCAACGACTAAAACGTGAAGCATTATAAATATATACACTTGCTATGGGGTAACGATGTTAAGTTTTCGGGACCACTTATTAATATGTTTATCAGTTCATCGGATGTCTTTCCATCTAGTGATCATTTGTTTGTTACCCCATATGAAAGTGTTATACGGGAGCTCCCCAAAGCCTCAAACATTATTTTAGACCAAGACGGAACACGATCTGCCCTAATAAATAAATATGCAGAATCGTGCGACTGGATTATTTCCCATGGACTACCAGATGTTGTTAATACGTTAAAAATTAAAAGAAAAAACCTCAAGAAAATAGTATGGCGTACTTGGGGCGGAAGTCGACAAAAAACAAAATGGAATAGCAAATCTCCTTTCAAAAGTATAATTGGTACATTAGGGGACATCGTTTACTATTTATTTATGAGATATACATATGGATGTTCTCCAGTCATAGGTATAGCTAATGTTGTCGATATTCTTGACCTTGAACAATGGATGTGGCATAAAAAAGCAAAACTATTTCCAATGAGTTATTCAGATAAAAGTTTCGCGAATTTACTTCGAAGTATTCAAGTACCCACGAGAAGCGATTGTGCTCCCATAAAATTTTTGGTTGGCCACCAAGGAGACCCTGGTGAAAAGCATTTAGACTATATTCAAAAGCTTATTAGTTATAATGAAGATAATATAGAGATTTATGTACCATTGTCCTATGGCAATAAAGAATACATAGAAGAATTGAAGTATGCCATTGGAAAAATGAATGACAAGAGAATAGTTGTTTTAGACAAATTATTGCAATTGCCTGACTATTTAAATTTTTTAGCAGGAACAGATATTGCCATTATTGATGAGAAGAGTTCGATGGCATTGGGGAATATAGCCTTTTTATTGAATTTTAGAAAAAAAATATATTTAAATAAAGATGGCGTTATAAGAAAGGCCTTTGATCGTGATAATCTACCATATCGAATCACAGATGAAATAGGGAAGAATAGCTACCACGATATTATTAGTACCATTGATTACCCAGAGACTTTAGAATCTGATTTGGCCCCGCAGCCGTTTAACGTTAAACAGGAAAGATATATCAAATTATTCTCTTATTTAGATAGTTTAAATAAGTAATGGCAGATACAAAGATATTTGTAAACAATTTGTTCTGGAAATACCTAGAGCGTTGTGGATCTCAAGGGGTTTCTATTCTTGTGTCAATTATTTTGGCCCGATTGATAGAACCTTCCGCTTTTGGGATCATGTCTTTGATTTATGTATTTACTTCTATCATGACTGTATTCGTGGATAGTGGTATGGGGGTGGCCTTGATTCAGAAAAAAAATGCGGACGAGGTTGATTTTTCATCTGTTTTCTATTTCAATGTATTGTTTGGAATAGTATTGTATTTGATTATGTATGCCTTGGCACCATTAATAGCGTCTTTTTATGATATGCCAGATATGACAAAACTGTTGCGTGTCTCTTCTTTAATACTTGTGATTTCTGGATTGAGGAATGTGCAACAGGCTTATGTTTCAAGAAAGATGATATTTAAAAAGTTTTTCTATGCAACATTAGGTGGTGTTATTTTATCTGCAATTATAGCTGTTTGCATGGCTTATTACGGATTTGGAGTCTGGGCGTTAGTAGCACAAAGCCTATTAAACATAGGTATATCAACACTAATTCTCTGGTTTGTTGTTGATTGGAGGCCAAAGATACTATTTTCATTGACTAGGCTTAAAGGTTTAATAAACTATGGATGGAAATTATTGGCTTCAGGACTTCTTGAGGCGGTCTACAATGATTTGAGAGTGCTTATTATTGGAAAAATGTATTCTTCTAGCGATTTGGCTTATTACAACCAAGGAACACAAATACCATATGGGATTGTTAATAACATAAATACGTCTATAGATAGTGTGTTCCTGCCTACTGTTGCTGCAGAGCAAGATAATAAGGAGCAAGTTAAGCGTATGGCAAGAAGAGCTATAGTTACTAGTACCTATATTATAGCACCTTTAATGCTGGGAATTGTAGCTGCGGCAGATATTTTTGTCAATTTAATACTTACTGAAAAGTGGGCACCTGCTATTCCATTTATGAGAATTTTCTGTGTTTGCTTCTTGCTTTATCCCATAAACTCCTCTAATTTGAATGTCATTAAAGCGCTAGGAAGAAGTGATATTATTCTAAAGTTGGAGATTGCTAAAAAGATTATCGGTGTGTCGGCAATTTTAATTACTATGTGGATTAGTCCACTTGCCATGGCATATGGAATGTTAGTTTGTTCACTTATTAACCTTGTCCTAAATACCTGGCCAAACAGGAAACTATTGAATTATAGTTACTTTGAACAGATACGAGATATATTGCCAAATTTGCTATTGTCATCAGTCATGGCTGTAATTGTGTATTCTATATCTTTCTTAGGTTTTCGAATGGTTGTCACTTTAATAGTCCAAATACTTACAGGGCTGATTATATATCCTTTGCTTTCAAAGATATTTAAAGTTGGTTCGTTCGACTATATTCTAGATTTATTAAAAATGTACGTAAAAAAGTAATAGTGAAGTGAGAGATTGTATCTATACCATATTATTATTTTCCAATATGCTTTACTTCAGCATTGCCTCTATAATAGGTTTTAATGTTGAAGATGAGGGTGCACGTGTTTATTTCAAATATTATTGTATTCTATGTTTTGTCGTTTTCATTTTGATGCACCTCTCATATTGTAGCAAAAGAGCCATTACCAGCAAGCATGCAATATCTTATATTATATTGTTAGTATACATAATTAGTGGTTTTATATCTGGTTATTCTAGTGACTCGGTTTTTTTGAGTCTGGTTGCATATGGTGTTCCAGCTATTGGTATTGCTGTTTATTATGCCGAGACAAAGAGCCTAAAAGAAGTTGTTAAGTGGATGGATATAATTCTACCTATAGTTTCGCTATCCTTATTATTCTCTATCAAACAATTATTGATTGAGATGGCGCAAGGTGAAAAGTATTATTCGCAACAACTTTCATATTATGCAGCATTCTGTTTCGTGATATGTCTGTTTCTGTTGCTGTTTGGGAATATGTATGAGAGATTCCCGTTCTTTAAGAGTAAAGTATACAGATATTTTAGTTACCTGCTATTGTTTTATTTATTAGCAATGATGTTTATTTCCGGAGGGCGTGGTGCTTTGGGAACGCTTGCAATAGGTGTGTTTTTACTGTTGTTTTTTTATCGTAAGTATTATAGACGCTCATTGCATTTGTTTAGATTTGTCATAATAGGAGGATTAGTTGTTTCTGTGGCTTTAATGATTCTGCCAAACGAATACAATGAAGTGGTCTCAAGAAATTTTGGCAGGGTGTTTTCATTTTTTAATACAGACTTGGATATCTACGATAGAACGTCAGGCAGAGATGAAGCAATTAAAGTCGCTTTTTCTCAAATATCAGATAATCCGGTATTTGGGAGTGGGCTTTTTGGTTACAAGGATGTATTTACTGCGAAATCGGGCTTAGGATGGCCACATAATATATTTATAGAAGTGTTTCTACAAGGTGGACTCATTTTTTTTGTTGTCTTTATGGTTGTTTTATTGTGCTTTTTCAAGAAATCAATAACAATCTTAAAAACGCCGAATAATATAGTATTTTTGCTGTTTGTTGTTTATCCCATGTCTTTTTTAATGTTTTCTGGATCATATATGGGAGAAACTCTTTTTTGGTTTTCGATGGCATATGTATTCAATTATTCATTAAACACTAAACGAGTTGCAAATAGATGAAGAATATCTTATTAATATCGGGTATTTACCCGCTTCCCAATGGTAATAGGGGTACTAAAGTCTGCCATTATTTTGCGTGTGATTGGATGGAGATGGGCTATAATGTCAGGGTCATAAATATAGATAATATCTATCCGCGAGTCTATTATTTATTTGCTAAAGTCGCTCAAAAATATATTGAAGCTAAGACAGGCGCTGTTGTCTATAAAAATAGAGATAATAGCGTGTCAAATTACAGATTGGACGGTGTTCCTGTAACCCGTATACCTGTTTATAAGCCCATACCACATGGCGCATTCCTCAAAAAATCAATAAAAAATGCTGTAAAAACCATTATTGATACAAATAGAGAGAACGATTTCATTCCTGATGTCATTTTGGGTCACTTCACTAATCCACAACTGGAAATACTTAGTATGCTTAAAGCTGCATATCCAATGGCCAAAACTTCATTGGTATCTCATGGAGATGATGATTTGTTAAAAAAGGCATACGGAAAACGAATTCCTTTACTTATGAAGAATATAGATATGTGGGGATTTCGGAGTAAGGCCATACTAAATAAATTTGAGGTCTTATTTGGTAAAGTTGATAATCCTTTTTTTTGTTACTCTGGAATTCCTGATATATTTCTAAAAGATATAAAGCCTAAATCTTTTAATAAGCCATTACATAATTATATTTATGTTGGTGCAATGATAAAAAGAAAATATCCGGAGAAAGTGTTGGATGCGCTTTGTAAAGCTTATCCTTCATCTGACTTCACCTTGACCTATATTGGAGAAGGCCAATTTGAAAATGATATAAAAAATCAGGTTAATAATTTGCAATTACAAAACCGGGTACGATTATTAGGCCGTATTAACAGGAATCAGATTATCCAGGAATATGACAATTCTGATTGTATGGTGATGATAAGTTCCGGAGAGGCATATGGTCTAGTGTATTTAGAGGCCATGGCCAGAGGATGTATCACTATCGCTTCTCGCAATGAGGGTATTGATGGGGTAATTATTGATGGTAAGAATGGTTTCTTGTGCGAAGCCGGTAATGCAGATGAATTATCTCATATTTTAGAAAGGATAAATGCAATGACACCGGAAAAACGGGCTGATGTTTCAAAAAAAGCAATGGAAACAGCTGCTGCTTTAACAGACCATAAAGCCGCTCAACTTTACATAGAGGATGTAATTAAAAGAATGGATTTGTAATTATGACTGTAAATGATTGTCGAATAATTAAGCTCCCTAAGTTTTTAGATGCTCGAGGGAATCTATCCTTTGTAGAGCAAAACAACCATATTCCGTTTGAGATTAAACGGACGTATTGGATATATGATGTTCCGGGAGGTGAAGACCGAGGTGGCCACGTTTTCAAGGAGAATCAGGAAGTGGTTATTGCTCTTTCTGGAGCATTTGATGTAGTGGTGGATGATGGTGAGCGACAAAAGAAGTTTGAGTTGAACCGTTCCTATTACGGGTTGTATATTCCTGCTGGACTATGGCGCACAATGGAGAATTTCTCTACCAACTCTTTTGCACTGGAGTTTGGTTCAGTGAAGTATTCTGCGGAAGACTACATCCGTGATTACGATGAATTCTTAAAACTGAAGAAAGATGGCAAAATATAGTGTATTCGACTGCTCTATGGTAGAACTGGATAAGCACCATAGTGACCGTAAGGGAAACCTGACTGTGGTGCAGAATGGCGAGACTTTGCCATTTGATGTAAAGAGGGTTTATTATCTGTATGACGTGCCTGGTGGTGAATCACGTGGTGCTCATGCACACAGACATTTGGAACAATTGATCATTGCAGCTTCTGGTTCATTTAGGGTGACTCTGGATGATGGTAAATGTAAACGCTCTTTCTTTTTGAACAGACCGTATCAGGGACTGTATGTTAAGTCTGGAATGTGGCGTGATTTAGAGGATTTCTCTTCTGGAGCTGTATGTATGGTGTTGGCCAGTGAGGTGTACCAAAAGGAAGATTATATCCGTGATTATGAAGAATTCTTAAAATACAGGGAGGAAATATGATTCATCCGTTAGCTGATTGTATGAACAGGAACGTGCCGGAGAGCACGAAAGTTTGGCAGTTCTGTGTGGTGTTCCCCAATTGCCAAATAGGGGAGAACTGTAATATATGCTCTCACTGCTTGATTGAGAATGAGGTGTTAATTGGCAATAATGTCACCATCAAATGCAATGTGCAGGTTTGGGACGGCATTACGCTAGAAGATAACGTAATGGTAGGCGCAAATGTGACCTTTACCAATGATATGTACCCTCGCTCAAAGAACAAAGATTGGACATTGCTGAAAACAAGAGTATGTAAAGGTGCAACCATTGGTGCAGGAGCGGTGATACTGCCAGGCATCACCATTGGTGAGAATGCTTTTATTGCTGCTGGTTCTGTAGTCACAAAAGATGTACCTGCCGGAGAACTCTGGATGGGTAGTCCTGCGAAATTTTATAAGAAAGTGGACTTCTAATAGTTGAAAGTTGATAATTGAAAGTTGAAAGTTATGAATATACCTTTTTTAAGTCTTAAGGACGTTACGGCTCTTCACGGAGAAGAGATTAATGAGGCTGTTAGCCGTGTTGTTAACGGAGGTTGGTACCTTCAAGGAAAAGAGAATGAAAAGTTCGAAGAGAACTACTCAAAGTTTATAGGAACCAAATATACCATCGGTTGTGCAAACGGTCTGGATGCTCTTATCTGGATATTCCGTGCATATATTGAGATGGGTGTGATACAACCAGGTGATGAGGTAATTGTTCCTGCAAACACGTACATTGCCACAATCCTTGCTATCACAGAGAATGGGCTGAAGCCTGTTCTTGTGGAGCCCAAACTTAATACTCTGGAGATAAATGATGACCTCATTGAGGCTGCTATCACTCCCAAGACAAAGGCTATTGCCATTGTTCACCTCTATGGTCGCAATGCCTATACTGACAAGATTGGAGCTCTTTGCAAGAAATACAATCTGAAATTGGTGGAGGATAATGCACAGGCTCATGGCTGCAAGCACATAGACGGTCGTGTAACTGGTAGCATTGGTGATGCCGCTGGTCATAGTTTTTATCCTGGCAAGAATCTGGGTGCACTTGGTGATGGAGGTGCAGTTACTACCAATGATCCTGAGTTGGCTGCTGCTGTACGCGCCTTGGCTAACTATGGTTCACAGAAGAAGTATGTGTTCAAATATACTGGCCGTAATAGTCGTTTGGATGAAATTCAAGCCGCTGTGTTG
>JAEEGL014398940.1_pt1 | contig 18491 bp, 15 predicted proteins | sample 9134231 | NCBI WGS metagenome assembly JAEEGL01 (sample SAMN16246548, study PRJNA631951) | gut metagenome | biome: gut microbiome; feature: rumen; material: fiber-attached | host: Bos | place: Iran: Karaj | collected 2018-10 | reverse complement strand
TGGGGGACTCTGGAGAAGGGAGAGTTTTTCCTGATGCGCACGGCTCTTGAGGATATAGAGAACAGCGCGGTTATTGCCAACAGGTTCTTCCTGCTCTCCGGACTCGCCGTGATTCTTATGGGCACGGCGCTGTCCCTGTGGTTTTCCGGAAGGATCACGGGGCCGGTGAGAAGGCTCACCGAGGTCTCGGACCGGATGAAGCAGCTGGATTTCAGCGCCAAGTACGGGGGCGGCGGAAGCCTGGAGGTCGAGGCCCTGGGAAGGAACATGAACGAGCTCTCGGAGAAGCTGGAGACGACGATCTCCGAGCTTAAGACCGCCAACAACGAGCTCCTCGATGACCTTAAGGAAAAGGAGGAGATGGAAGCGGTCCGGAGGGAATTCCTCGGGAATGTGACCCATGAGCTGAAGACGCCGATCGCCCTCATCCAGGGCTATGCGGAGGGCATACAGGACGGGATGGCGGACGACCGGGAGAGCCTGGGGGAATATGTCGGCGTAATCCTGGACGAGGCTTCCCGCATGGACAGGATGGTAAAGAGCCTTCTTACCCTTGACCATATCGAATCCGGCGCAGAGTCCGTGACCATGAGCAGATTCGACCTCTCCGCAATGATTAGAAGGCTGGTCCAGTCGTCCCAGCTGCTTGCCGAGAAGCAGGATGTGAAGGTGGTGCTGGATCTTCCGGACGAGCTTTATGTCTGGGCTGACCCGATGCTCACGGAGGAAGTTTTCCTCAATTATTTCTCCAACGCCCTGCACTACGTAAAGGAAGTGAACGGCGAGAAGGTTATCACTGTTCGGTCCGGACAGGGCGCGGAGAAGGATAAGGCGGTCACGGTGACCGTGTTCAACACGGGAGATCCGGTGCCGGAGGAGAGCATCCCCAGACTGTGGGAGAAGTTTTACAAGGTGGACAAAGCCAGGACCAGGGCTTACGGAGGCTCAGGAATAGGGCTCTCGATCGTGAAGGCGATCATGGAGAGGATGAACCAGCAGTACGGCGTGACAAACTACGACAACGGCGTCGCGTTCTATTTCACGCTTGATACGGAGAACGCTTAGCGGAGCATCCGCGTTTTTGCCGCACCGGGCGCCGCATTCGGCAAATCCGCATCCGCGCTTTTGCCTCAGCGAGGGACATATGACTGTTATTATTGACTATGATGCGGGAAATACACACAGTGTGATCAATGCGCTGCGGGCGCTGGGAGAAGATCCGGTCCTTTCTGCGGACAGGGAAGTAATAAGGGACGCGAAGCGGCTGATCCTTCCGGGAGTCGGCGCCTTCGGCGATGCCATGAAGCGCCTTAGGGAGAGAAAACTGGACCAGGCAATTAAAGAAGCGGTGAGCAGGGGAATTCCTCTGCTTGGCATCTGCCTTGGACAGCAGCTGCTTCTTTCGTCGAGCGAAGAGAGTCCGGGAGCGGCCGGGCTTGGAATCATCCCCGGTGTCTGCAGGCGGATTCCTGCTTCCCAAGGGGTCAAGGTGCCGCAGATCGGGTGGAACAGCCTCTCCTTCCCCATGAAGGGAAAACTGTTCGGGGAAGCGTACCGGAGAGAGAAAGAAGAGGGGATCCGCTCCTATGTCTACTTCGTCCACTCCTACTACACGGATGTGGAAGACAGGAGCGTCGTCTGCGCCGAGACTTTCCACGGTATTGCGATACCTGCGGCACTGGAGAAGGGTAATGTTTTCGCGTGCCAGTTCCATCCCGAGAAAAGCGGCGATACGGGACTTGCAATTCTTTCCGCCTTTTTAGGACAGGAGTGAAGCTATGCTGTGCAGACGTATTATTCCATGCCTTGACGTCAAAGACGGACGGGTAGTGAAGGGAATCAATTTCGTGAATCTGAAGGACGCGGGGGATCCTGTGGAGACCGGGGAGGCTTACTCGAAAGCCGGTGCGGATGAGCTGGTTTTTCTTGATATCACCGCGACCAGTGACGCGAGGGCAACAGTCGCGGATATGGTGAAGCGTGTCGCTGAGCGGATATTCATCCCGTTTACGGTGGGCGGTGGTATCCGGAGCGTGGACGACATGAGATCCATTCTTCGGGCCGGTGCGGACAAGGTATCGGTCAATTCCGCAGCAATACTTAACCCGGAGCTCATCAGTGAGGGGGCGGAGCGTTTCGGAAGCCAGTGCATAGTCGTCGCCGTGGACGCGAAGCGCAGGGCGGACGGCTCGGGCTGGAATGTTTACCGCAGCGGGGGAAGAATAGATACCGGGCTGGATGCGCTTGAGTGGGTACGGAAAGCGGACGCGATGGGCGCGGGAGAGATACTTCTCACCAGCATGGATGCGGACGGAACGAAGGCCGGATACGACCTTGAGCTGACAAGAGCGGTGTCGGACCTCGTTTCGGTGCCGGTTATTGCATCCGGCGGAGCAGGAAACATGGAACACTTCCGCGATGCGCTCACCGTCGGCGGAGCGGATGCGGCGCTTGCCGCTTCACTGTTTCATTATCATGAGCTGGACATCAGCTCCCTTAAGGAGTATCTCAATGAAGAAGGCATTCCGGTCCGGATGGAAAGGGCGCAGAGCTCTCCGAAGTATTGAGGCAATGCTTGCCGCCGTAAAAACACACAAAGCCGCGAAAGAAGAGAAAACTGATATGAATACGGAAATTACCAACGAAAACTCCGCAGTAAGCACAGACAGGAACAGCGAAAACTCCGCAGAGAGAGTTCTGCGCTATTTTGAGAAAATCGCCGCTATCCCTCACGGCTCTTATCATACCGATGAGATCAGCCGGTTTCTCGTAAGCTTCGCCGTTGAGCGCGGTCTCAAGGTGAGGAGGGATGAGGCCAATAATGTCGTTATTGTTAAGGAAGCCTCCGAGGGCAGGGAGAACGAGGAACCTCTCATCCTGCAGAGCCACATGGACATGGTGCTGGAGAAGGATTCCGGTGTGGAGACCGATATGGAGAAGGAACCTGTCACCCTGGTAAGGGAAGGAAACATTCTCCGGGCCAGAGGCACCACCCTGGGGGCGGATGACGGAATCGGCGCGGCGATGATGCTCTCCATCCTCGACGACAGCAGCCTTTCCCACCCTGAACTGGAGTGCATCTTTACCTCGGACGAGGAGGTCGGGATGCTTGGCTGCGAGGCCCTGGACTGCTCGGATATCCGCGGCAGGAAGCTGATCAATCTGGATTCGGAGAGCGAGGGGATTTTCACGGCGGGCTGTGCCGGAGGAGCGGAGGTTGCTTTTGTTCTTCCCGTGGAGCGGAAGGAGAAGGCCGGAAGCCTTGTCCGGATTCAAGTGTCCGGCCTAAAGGGCGGGCATTCCGGGGCGCAGATCGCGGAGGGCAGGGCCAACGCTGTCCAGATCCTGGGGCGTGCCCTTACGCTCCTCTATGAGAGCGAGCACTTCCGTCTTGTCTCGGCGGACGGCGGAAACAAGGACAATGCAATCCCGCGCGAGGCGGAAGCCGTACTTCTTTTTGATGAGGAGACGCTGCTGGACAAGGTTTCCAAGCATATCGGAGAGCTGGGAGACAAGCTGCGTGAGGAGTACGCGGTGACCGATCCCGGGATATCTGTCAGTGCGGAGCTCATCCGCGGCGCGGGCGGCAAGGCCCCGGCAATGAGGAAGAAGGACGGCCTAAAAGTGATGCAGTTCCTCTCCGTATTTCCCAACGGCGTGCAGGAGTTTTCTCCTTCGTTTCCCGGGCTTCCGCAGACATCGCTTAATCTGGGAATACTGAAAACAGGAGAGGACGCGCTTTGTGCGACTTTCCTCGTGCGAAGCAGCGTCAACTCCCAGAAGGAGATGCTGGTGTATAAGCTTAAGTCGCTTGCGGCGCTTTTAGGAGCGGCGGCCAGCGTCAGCGGGGAGTATCCCGCATGGGAATACAACAGGGATTCAGCGTTCCGGGAGAACCTGGTCCGGGTCTACGGGGCTGTGACGGGGAGAGAGGCAGAGGTGGAGCTCACCCACGGCGGACTGGAGTGCGGACTTCTCTCCGGAAAGATCGAAGGACTGGACAGCGTGTCCATCGGCCCGGACATGTGGGATGTCCACACGCCCCGGGAGAGGGTGGACCTGGATTCCGTAGGGCGGGTATATGATTTCCTGAGCACGGTTATGGCAGGCTGCGGCAACTAAAAAGTAAGCCGGAGCAGACCGGAACGGAGAATTTGCATGGCGGCGATAGATAACGACTGGCTCCCGGCGATAGGAGCCGAGTTCAAGAAACCGTATTACAGGGAACTGTACAGTTTTGTCAGAAATGAATACACCACCCAGGTGGTTTATCCGCCGTCGGACGAAATATTCACGGCACTTCACCTTACGCCCCTGAAGAACGTCCGGGTTGTAATTCTCGGGCAGGATCCTTACCACAATGCCGGCCAGGCCATGGGCCTGTGTTTCTCGGTAAAGCCCGAAGTAAAGGACCTGCCCCCGTCGCTGATCAACATTTTCCGCGAGCTTCACGACGATGTGGGCTGCCATATGCCCGCGAACGGGGATCTCTCCGGCTGGGCGAGACAGGGGGTGCTCCTCCTTAATACCGTGCTCACGGTGAGGGCGCACAAACCTGCCTCTCATCAGGGCAGGGGCTGGGAGCAGTTCACCGACGCGATTATCCGTGCGGTCAACAGCGAGGACAGGCCCATCGTCTACATGCTCTGGGGAAGTCCGGCGCAGAGCAAGGCGGAAATGCTGACCAATCCAAAGCATCTGGTGCTTAAGGCGCCTCATCCAAGCCCGCTCTCCGCATACCGCGGATTTTTCGGATGCAGGCATTTTTCGAAGTGCAACGAGTTCCTTGTATCGCACGGGGAACAGCCGATCGACTGGCAGCTGTAATTAGTCCGGACAAGTTCCGGCAGCATAAGGAGGAAGGACAAAATGAAGAAGGCAGCATTCCTTACCAGAGAGCAGGCGGAGGAGATCGCCGCAAAGTATCCGACTCCCTTTCACATCTATGATGAAAAGGGGATAAGGGAGAATATCGAGAGGGTGAACAGGGCGTTCTCCTGGAACCCGGGATTCAGGGAGTACTTTGCGGTGAAGGCGACTCCGAACCCGTATCTTATGCAGATTTTCCGCGAGTGCGGGTGCGGTTTTGACTGCTCGTCCTCGACGGAGCTCACCCTTGCCGGCGCGGTGGGTGCATCCGGGCAGGAGATCATGTTCTCCTCCAACGAGACGCTGGATTCGGAGTTCAGGGCGGCCGGAGATCTCGGGGCGATCATCAATCTGGATGACATCACACTCATTCCCCACGCGGAGGAAGCCCTGGGAGGCAGGCTTCCTGCCACCATGTGCTGCCGCTTCAATCCCGGCGGTGTCTTCACCATGAGCAACGGGATAATGGACAACCCCGGGGAATCCAAGTACGGAATGACCAGGGAGCAGATCTCGGAGGCCTTCCGGATACTGAAGTCAAAGGGCGTCGAGCATTTCGGCATCCACGCTTTTCTGGCAAGCAATACCGTGACCAACGGCTACTACCCGCAGCTTGCGGAGCAGCTTTTCACCCTCGCGAGGGCTTTGAGGGATGAGACAGGAGTGCATATTGCCTTCGTCAATCTCTCGGGAGGCGTGGGAATTCCCTACCGTCCCGAGGAGGAGCCGAACGACATCGAGATCATCGGCGCCGGGGTGCGGGAGGCCTTTGAGCGCATCCTTGTTCCGGCGGGCATGGGAGATGTTGCGATCTACACGGAAATGGGCAGGTTCATGATGGGACCTTACGGCGCACTTGTCACAAGGGCTGTCCGGGAGAAACACATCTACCGCGAGTACATCGGTGTCGACGCCTGCGCGTGCAACCTGATGAGGCCGGCGATGTACGGAGCTTATCACCATATTACGGTTCTGGGGAAGGAGGACCTGCCCTGCGACCATCTTTATGACGTGGTGGGCTCGCTCTGCGAGAACAACGACAAGTTCGCGGTGAACCGCCTGCTTCCCGGGATAGAGACAGGCGACCTTCTCTATATTCACGATACCGGGGCGCACGGCTTCTCCATGGGTTACAACTATAACGGAAAACTCCGCTCGGCCGAGCTTCTTCTGAAGGAGGACGGGACAGTTAAGCTGATCCGCAGGGCGGAGACCCCGCGCGACTATTTCGCGACTTTCGAGGGGGCCTTCGGACTCCCGGTCTGACGAGTTTTTGTTTACTTGTAAGAGATGGTTATGCTATGATATCTAGGATTTGATCGGAGCTGATCATCTCCTTGCAGGAGTGGCGGAATGGCAGACGCAGCAGACTCAAAATCTGCCGCTGGTGACAGCGTGTGGGTTCAAGTCCCATCTCCTGCAGCAATATGTGACCCCGGGTGATCCCCGGGGTCGTCATTTATACGCACATGGATTGAAGCGCCTTTTGCGGCGGCGGTGAGCGGATGGACTGCAAAAGCTTCGAAAAGAAAATACCGGATTTTCTCGCGGACCGGCTGAGCATCAGCGATCTGTCGGAATTTCTCGAGCATTTCGACCGGTGTGCCGAGTGCAGGGAGGAGCTTTCCATCCAGTTCCTCGTCGCCGAGGGCATGCCGAGGCTGGAGACAGGAGCGAACTTCCATCTCCAGAACGAGCTTGCCCAGGTGATCGCCGCGGCGAGATCCAAGGCGGGAAAGAGAAAGCGGCTTGCCGCTGTTACCTACAGCATCGAAATCATCACCATCCTGATCATGCTGGTCTCACTTGCCACCGCGTGGTACTATTTCTGACCTTATTCACGGGAAGACTTCACTATGGACGAGAATAACAAACTGCTGCTGATCGACGGCCACAGCATCATCAACCGTGCCTTCTACGGAATGCCCGACCTGACGAACTCGAAGGGGGTGCACACCGGCGCCGTATACGGCTTTCTCAGTATTCTCTTCAAGCTTCTGGAGGAGGAAAAACCGGCCTTCCTCCTCGTGGCCTTCGACACCCATGCGCCGACCTTCCGCCACGCGATGTTCCCGGAGTACAAGGGAACCAGGAAGGCGATGCCCGAAGAACTGAGGGAACAGGTCCCGCTGCTGAAGAAAGTGCTTTCCGCGATGCAGATCGCCATGTATTCGGAGGCAGGCCTGGAGGCGGATGACATCCTCGGAACCTGCGCCAGGCGCGGCAGGGAGGCGGGATATGTGGTCCGCCTCGTCTCGGGGGACAGGGATCTCCTCCAGATCGCCGACGACGAGATCTGCGTCCGCATCCCGAAGACGGTCAAGGGACAGACCACGATCGAAAACTACTACGCCGACGACGTTAAGGAGCGCTATCAGGTGACGCCCCGGCAGTTCATCGAGCTCAAGGCGCTGATGGGAGACTCCTCGGACAATATCCCCGGTGTTCCCAAGGTCGGGGAGAAGACGGCTACGCAGCTTATTGTAGATTACGGTTCGGTGGACGGTGTCTATGCCCACCTCGGGGAGATCACGAGGAAATCGCTCCGGGAAACGCTTGCGGAGCACGAGGATCTCGCGAGGCTTTCCCTCGAGCTTGCCACCATCAAAACCGACTGCGCAATACCTCTCGACTGGGAGAAGCTGAGGACGGGAAAGCTCTACACAAGGGAGGCCTTCGAGCTCTTCACGGAGCTTAATTTCCGCAACTTCCTCGGCCGGTTCGGGAAAGAGGAGGCTGCACCGGCGGATGCCCGGGAGATCAGGATCAGGAAGATCGCAGGCGTCTCTGAGGCGGAGGACGCCTTTGCAGTGATCAAGGCGGTGCTTAAGAGGGGTACGGACAAGGAACCCGGGGTGGTCGGCATCGCAGCCGCCGCAGGTCCGGACGGCCGTCTTGCCATGGCTTCCGTATCTACCGAGAGAACCACCTACGTCTTCATGGCCTGCGGGGATGAGGATTCCGAGGGAAAGAGGACGGACGAGGCCTATCTTGCCCGCAAGATCGCCCAGCTGAGGGAGATCGCAAGGGACAGGGCCGGGGAACCGGCGGACGGGGAGCAGCTGTCCTTCTTCGGCGGGGAGAAGGAGGAAGACACCGGACCTGCGGTTATCGCGGGCTTTGATTTCAAGAACAGCTTCCGGTACTTCGGAATCGACCCGGAGGCGGAGTTTTCCGACGGAATCCGTCTCGAGGGAATGCTGGACCTCTTAATCGGCTGCTATCTCTGCAATCCCCTTAAAAACGACTACACGCCGGAGGATATGGCCTCGGAGTACCTGGGGATCGCCCCTGCCGCCTATGTGACGCTCTTTGGCAAAACTCCCGCGGCCGAAGCGGTCATATCCGAGCCGGACAAATTCGCAGGGTATCTTGCCCAGACCGCGGATCTTTGCCGCAGGGCGGCAGGAGAGGTCGCCGGGCGCCTTATCAGGGAAGGCATGTGGAAGCTGTACACAAGCATCGAGCTTCCTCTTTCCTATATCCTTTACGACATGCAGCGGCTGGGTATCCGGATAAGGCCCGAAGCTCTTTCCGAGTACTCCAGGGACCTGGGAGAGAGGGCAGATGTGCTCGAGAAGCGGATCTACGAGGAGGCAGGGGAGACCTTCAATATTTCCTCCCCGAAGCAGCTCGGCGAGGTTCTCTTCGAACACATGGGGCTTCCCGGAGGAAAGAAGACGAAGACGGGGTATTCCACCGCAGCCGACGTGCTGGAGAAGCTTGCCCCGGATTACTCCATCATCAGGGATATTCTGGATTACCGCGCGGTTGCCAAGCTGAAGTCCACCTACGCCGACGGCCTTGCCGCATACGTCTCCGGGGACGGCCGGATCCACACCACATTTAATCAGACGATCACCGCCACGGGAAGGATCAGCTCCGCCGACCCGAATCTCCAGAACATCCCCATGAGGACGGAGATGGGAAGGCAGATCCGGAAGGCATTTATCCCCGGGGACGGCTGTATCTTTACCGATGCGGATTACTCCCAGATCGAGCTGCGTATTCTCGCCGTGATGAGCGGCGACGAGGAGCTGATCCGGGCGTACCGCCAGAACAGCGATATCCACAGGATCACCGCGTCAAAGGTATTCCACACGCCCTTCGAGGAGGTCACGGATCTCCAGCGAAGGAACGCGAAGGCAGTGAATTTCGGCATCGTCTACGGAATCAGCTCCTTCGGCCTCAGCCAGGATCTCAGTATATCGCGCAAGGAGGCAGCGGAGTATATCGAGTCCTATTTCGCCACCTACCCGCAGGTTAAAGCCTTCCTGGACCGCCAGGTGGCGGATGCGAAGGAAAAGGGGTACGTGACCACCCTTTACGGCCGGCGGCGCCCGATACCGGAGCTTAAGTCCGGCAATTTCATGACAAGGCAGTTCGGCGAGCGCGTCGCGATGAATTCCCCGATCCAGGGGACGGCGGCGGATATCATGAAGATTGCGATGATCCGTGTGTGGGAGCGCATTGCAAGGGAGAAGCTAAGGTCAAAACTTATCCTCCAGATCCACGATGAACTGCTCATCGAGACGGCGCAGGGAGAGGAAGACGAAGTCCGCCGCGTACTTGCGGAGGAGATGCAGAACGCGGCGGTGATGCCGGTGGAGCTTATCACGGACATCCACTCGGGCAGCGACTGGTACGAGGCGAAATAACTGGTCTTCCGCAGCCCGCGGCATCCCCCGGGGACAGGAGTCCGGAGACCCGGACCGTAAGGAGTGTTATGGCGTACATATTAGGTGTAACCGGAGGTGTCGGCTGCGGAAAGTCGGCGGTTCTGGACTATCTCGAGGAGCATGCGGATGCAAGGATCATCAAGTCGGATGAGTGCGCCCATGAGATGATGCTTCCGGGCGCGCCTGCCTACGAGCCCCTGGTGAGGCTTCTCGAGGAGGAGGGAAAGCGGGAGGACAGCGCCCCGCTCCTTGACAGTGACGGCGTGATCGACCGGCGGGAAATGGCCGCGAGGATCTTCGGAAATGACAGCCTGAGGCAGAAGGTGAACAATATACTTCACCCGGCGGTGATGGAATACCTCCGGGAAGAGGCCGAAAAGGAGAGAAACAGCAGCATTCACGAGTTTTTCGTAGTGGAAGCGGCGCTTCTTATCGAGAACCGCTTCGGGGAGACCTCGGACGAGATGTGGTACATCTACTGCAGCGAAAAAGAGCGCAGGCGGCGCCTTAAGGAGAGCCGGGGGTACAGCGATGAGAAAATCGACAGTATTATGGCTGCCCAGCTAACCGAGGAGGAATTCCGCGCAGGTACCGATGTGACCATAGACAACAGCGGAAGCATTGAGGATACCCGCGCGCAGGTGGAGAGGGAGCTTTCAAGGATCCGGCGGGGCGGCGGAAAACGCCGGAAGTCCGGTGAGTTTTCATGAGGTGGCAGGATACATGCGATTTGCAAGTATAGCAAGCGGAAGCAGCGGCAACTGCTCCTACATCGGTTCCGGTGCGGCAAACCTGATCGTCGACGCGGGGATCAGCTGTAAGAGGGTGCTTGAGGGCATTCATGCGCTGGATGTAGGAGGAAGGGACCTGGACGGGATTCTCATCACGCACGAGCATTCCGACCACATCCAGGGTCTCCCGGTCCTCGCGAGGAAGACGGAAGCCCCGATCTACGCCACAGCCGGGACAATCGAAGCGATGATGCGGATGAGCAGCTTTGCAGGAATCGATCCCGGGCGGTTCATCGTGATCCGGCCGGACGAGAAATTTACAATAAGGGACATTACCGTGGAGCCTATGCACATCTCCCACGATGCCGCGGATCCGGTGGGCTACCGCTTTACCTACGGAAAGAAGAAGGCCTGCATCTGCACGGATCTGGGCTGTTATACGGACTACACGGTGGAATGCCTCAAGGATTCCGACGTGCTCCTGGTGGAGGCGAATCACGACGTGAACATGCTGCAGGCGGGGCGGTACCCCTATCCCCTGAAGCAGCGGATACTTGGGGACCGGGGACATCTCTCCAATATGAATTCCGGCCGGATGCTCTCGAAGGTACTCAACGACCACATGAAGGCAGTGTACCTCGGACACCTGAGTGAGGAGAACAACATGCCCGAGCTCGCCTACGAAACTGTCCGCGTCGAGATTCTGATGAGCGGTTCCGGATTCCGGCCGGACGAGTTGCCTATCCATGTGGCGAAAAGGAAAGAGATGTCCGGAATAGTAGAATTCTGAGCCGGCTCTGCTGGCGGCCTTTAAGCGCCGGAAAGGAACAACAGCATGGAAAAAGCGATTATTACGGTAGTGGGGAAGGATACGGTGGGCATCATCGCCGGAGTCTGCACTTATCTCGCATCAAGGAAGATCAATATTCTCGACATCTCCCAGACCATAGTCCAGGGATACTTCAACATGATGATGATCGTCGATTACTCGGGAATGACCGGATCATTCGGGGATATGGCGGATGAACTCGCCGCGGTGGGCTTAAAGGAGCTGGGCGTCCAGATCAAGTGCCAGAAGGAAGAGATCTTCGACGAGATGCACAGGATCTGAGACCGGAGCAGGCGCCTCTTTACGGCGCCCTGATGGAGCGCGATATGATTAATCTTAAGGAAGCCGCCGAGACCAACGCAATGATCGAGAAGGAAAATCTCGACGTCCGGACGATAACCCTGGGCTTAAGCCTCTTAGGGTGCATCGACCCGGATTTAGGTAGGCTCTGCGACAATATCTACAGGCGGATTACCGAAGCGGCGGGCGGCCTGGTAAAGGCAGGGGAGGAGATCTCCAGAGATTTCGGCGTACCCATCGTCAACAAGAGGATTTCCGTCACTCCCGTCGCCCTTGTCGGCGCCTCCGCCTGCCATACCTCCGCGGACTATGTGAGGATAGCGCACACCCTGGATGAGGCGGCGAAAGCTGTCGGAGTGAATTTCCTCGGAGGTTACTCCGCCCTGGTCTCCAAGGGCATGACCGCCTCCGACGAGCTTCTTATCCGGTCCATACCGGAAGCGCTTGCCGGGACGGACGTCCTGTGCTCGTCGGTAAACCTGGGTTCCACGAAAACGGGAATCAACATGGATGCCGTGCGGCTTATGGGGTCGATCTTCAAGGAGACTGCCGGACTCACTGCGGACAGGGATTCCATCGGCTGCTCCAAGCTGGTGGTGTTCTGCAACGCCCCGGATGACAATCCTTTCATGGCAGGGGCATTTCACGGCGTGACCGAGGCGGACAGCATCATCAATGTCGGCGTAAGCGGCCCGGGCGTAGTGAAAACTGCTCTGGAGAGCGTAAGAGGGGAGAGCTTCGAGGTGCTCTGCGAGACCATCAAGAAGACAGCGTTCAAGGTGACCCGGGTCGGAATGCTGGTGGCAAGGGAGGCTTCCCGCCGTCTCGGCGTCCCCTTCGGGATCGTGGATCTTTCTCTTGCTCCCACGCCTGCCGTGGGCGACAGTGTTGCGGACATCCTCTGCGAGATAGGCCTGGAGAAGGCCGGTGCGCCGGGAACGACGGCGGCGCTCGCCCTTTTGAACGACCAGGTAAAGAAGGGCGGCGTGATGGCTTCCTCGTACGTCGGGGGCCTGAGCGGCGCGTTTATTCCGGTCAGCGAGGACCAGGGAATGATCTCCGCAGCGGAATGCGGAGCCCTTTCCCTGGAGAAGCTGGAGGCGATGACCTGCGTGTGTTCCGTCGGGCTGGACATGATCGCAGTCCCCGGAGATACGAAGGACACGACGATCGCCGGAATTATCGCGGACGAGATGGCCATCGGCATGGTCAACGGCAAGACGACGGCGGTAAGGATTATTCCCGTCGTCGGGAAGAAGGTAGGAGAGCACGCCTCCTTCGGAGGTCTTCTCGGCGAAGCGCCGATTATGCCGGTCAATCCTTATTCCTGCGATGATTTCGTGAACCGGACGGGAAGAATCCCTGCACCGATTCACAGCTTTAAAAACTGATTGCGAACAGGGAAGAGATCGGTTATAATAACAGCGTTCCGTAAAAGGGACGCAATGCGGTTGTAGTACATCGGTAGTATACCAGCTTCCCAAGCTGGGGAGGCGGGTTCGATTCCCGTCAGCCGCTCTTGAGTTACCTCGTCGCCGGCAGGCGGCGGGGTTTTTCATTGACAAAAAATTATCAGCCCCTATAATTAGTTACGGCTGAGCAGATTATTATCATATCTGCCTGCCAGTACGGAATCCGGTGGCATCCGGCTCCGGGGAAGGACGGTTTTCGCCATGAAATGTCCCTACTGTGGAAGAGAAGACACCAGAGTGATCGATTCCCGACCGGCAGACAATGATACGTCGATCCGGCGCAGAAGGGTGTGCGACATCTGCGGGAAGAGGTTTACGACTTATGAAAAGATCGAAACCATCCCGATGGTCGTCATCAAGAAGGACAACAACCGCGAGCCCTATGACAGAACCAAGATCGAGGGCGGAATCCTCAGAGCATGCCACAAGCGTCCGGTGAGCGTCAATCAGATTCAGAAGATCGTCGATGAGATCGAGACGGAAATCCTGAACGGCGAAGAGCGCGAGATTCCCAGCCAGTCCATCGGCGAGAAAGTCATGGAGAAGCTTCAGGGCCTTGATCCGGTAGCCTATGTGAGATTTGCATCGGTCTACCGCGAGTTCAAGGATGTGGAGACCTTCATGGACGAGCTGAAGAAGGTTATCTCCGGCTGATTCCGCAGGAAACAGGCGATCCACCCCGCTGAAGCGGAGGGGTCAGCCAAATTATCCCTGCGCCTTGATTCCAGGGCGCACACAATTTCATACCACATGAGGAGTACAACATGAAAAAGTGGTTCACCACAGTATTAACCCTTGTGCTTGTGTTGTCAGCTCTGACTGCTGCACTGTGCGGATGCGCGGGCGGCAAGACAGAAAGCACATCATCCTCGATTACCGTCGGTATTGCCAATGACATCGACAGTCTGGACCCGAACAAAACTGTGACGGCCGGAACAAGAGAAGTCCTGTTCAATATCTACGAAGGTCTGGTCAAGCCGGACAGCAGCGGTAATCTTAATCCTGCCGTGGCGGAGTCCTACACGATCTCCGACGACGCCCGGGTGTATACCTTTACCCTCAGGCAGGGCGTCAAGTTCCATAACGGATCGGAAGTCACCGCGGAGGACGTGGTTTTCTCCATCAATCGCTGCGCGGATGCCAGCAGCGGCAACCAGCTTGCCCCGGCATTCGATTCCATAGAGAGCGTCGAAGCGGTCGACGACAAAACTGTCGTGATCACGCTCAAGGAAGGAGACAGCGAATTCCTGCCTTATCTCACCACTGCCATCGTTCCGAAGAACAACGACGATTATGAGAACCATCCCGCAGGCACGGGCCCTTATATGTTCGTCTCCCGCAGTCCGCAGGAGAACGTTGTCCTGAAGAAATTCGCCGATTACTGGGATCCCGACGGAACGAAGGGCGGAACTCCCGCGCATATCGATAACGTCACCCTGAAGATCATCTCCAATCCGGACATGCTTGTCATGAATCTGGAAGGCGGAAGCGTCGACATGATTTTCCACCTGAGTGCCTCCCAGGCGGCGCAGCTCGATGAGAGCAAGTTTACCGTTACCGAGGGGACCATGAACCTTGTCCAGGCGCTTTACCTGAACAACGCGGTTCCGGAGCTTGCCGTTCCCGAGGTGAGAAAGGCGCTCTGCTATGCGCTGGACAGGACCGAAGTGTTTGACGCCGTATCCAACGGCAAGGGCACGCCTGTCGGAAGCGCGATGTATCCTGCTTACGGCAAATACTATCTTCCCGAGCTCAATGATGCTTATCCCACAAATCTGGACAAGGCGAAGGAACTGCTCGCGGAGGCGGGCTACCCCGACGGATTTGATCTCGAGATCACCGTTCCTGCCAACTACCGCCAGCATGTGGACACCGCGCAGGTGCTCTCCGAGCAGTTTAAGCGCATCGGTGTCAACGTCACCATCAGGCAGGTGGAGTGGGAGAGCTGGGTGAGCGACGTCTACCAGGGCCGCAGCTACGTCTCCACCGTTGTCGGCGTGGACGCCAACACACTCAACGCACCGGCGATGCTCTCGCGTTATGTCTCCACAGCGTCCAAAAACTTCGTCAACTTCCAGAGCAGCGAGTTCGATGAGACCTACGCGCTCGCCGTAGGAAGCACGGATGACGCGGAGAAGACCGAGGCGTACAAGAAGTGCCTGACCATTCTGTCCGATGAGGCTGCGAGCGTGTACATCCAGGATCTTCCGGACCTTGTCGGCATGAGCAACAAATTCACCGGATATACGTTCTATCCGCTTTATGTAGTGGATCTCGCGGCGATCCGTCCCGCGGAGTAATCATCCCAGGTTAAATAATGGGCCGGGGGCCGGAGAGCAGGCATATGCCTTCTTTCCGGCTTCCGGCTCAATGTGATTGCGGTATCCTGTATGAAATATATCGTCAAAAAACTGATCATGATGGCCTTTACTATCCTGGTCATCTCCTTTGTGGTCTTCCTGGCCTTCCGCTTTATTCCGGGCGATCCGGCGCTGATGATACTGGGCGGGCAGTCCTCTCCGGAGAAGATCGAGGCACTCCGGCAGGAGATGGGCCTGAACGATCCTGTGACAGCGCAGTATTTTCGATGGCTCAGAGGAATCCTCCGCGGGGATTTCGGCACCTCCTACCGTTACAGCATTCCGGTTCTCTCCCTGATCGGGGAGAAGATACCGATCACATTATTCCTCACACTGGAGGCCTTCCTCCTGATGGTTGTGATCTCCATCCCGCTCGGAATCTACACGGCAAAGTACAGCGGGGGAATAATTGACCGCATTCTTGTTGTGATCAACCAGATCATCATGGCGGTTCCACCGTTTTTTTCCGGGATACTGATCACCTGGCTCTTCGGGATGACCTTCCGATGGTTCAAACCGGGCGGATATATCTCCTATAAGGTCAGTTTTGCCTCCTTTCTTGGCTATCTTTTCTATCCCGCGCTGGCAATCGCACTGCCCAAGGCGGCCATGGCGGTAAAACTTCTCCGGTCGTCGGTCCTGAACGAAGCTAAGCTGGATTACGTACGGACAGCTTACAGCAGGGGAAATGCGACGAACGACGTGCTGTACCGGCATGTGCTGAAGAACGCGATCATCCCGGTGGTCACCTTCCTCGGAATGACGCTTGCCGATATGGTGGCGGGCAGCCTTATCGTGGAGCAGGTCTTCGGGATCCCGGGCCTTTCCAAGACGCTGCTCACCTCCATTTCCAACCGGGACTACCCGGTGGTGGAGGCGATTATCGTCCTGATTGCGGTAATCGTAGTGACGAGCAACGTGGCGGTAGATCTCATCTACCGGGCGCTGGATCCCAGGATCCGCGCGGAGGAATGACGGACTCGGGCGGTACAGGAAATGAACATAAAGCACTTTTTCCGGCTTAAGAATAATCCGGGCAAATACAATATCACGCTCCTTGCCGGGACGATCATTACGGGGAGCGTCCTTCTCCTTCTTCTCATCGGGGTCTTTCATACCCCGTACGACACGGAGGCCATGGATACGGCGAATAAATTCGCCGGCTTCTCCATAAGGCACCTCATGGGAACCGACAACTTCGGCAGGGACGTGTTTTCGCGGGTGATCCGCGGCGGGCAGACCACGCTGAAGATCGCCATGGGCACCGTGCTCATCGGCCTTCTCGGCGGCACGGTCATCGGTGCGGTCACCGGCTACTTCGGCGGGCTGGTGGATGAGATCCTCATGAGGATCAACGATACAATTTTTGCGTTTCCGAGCGTCCTTCTCGCGCTGGTTATCGTCTCACTTTTCGGGAGCGGGACGATCCATGTGATATGGGCCCTGGGAATTGCCTTTATCCCAAGCTTCGCGAGGATGGTGAGGAGCGAGTTCCTCCGCTACAGGGACAGCGATTTTATCTCGGTGGCAAGGATGCAGGGGGCAAAGAGCGTGCGGATCATGTTTCTGCATATTTTCCCCAATACGCTTCCCGTCCTGCTCTCGGCGGTGATGATCGGCTTCAACAACGCGGTGCTTGCGGAGGCAGGCCTAAGCTATCTTGGCATCGGCGTACAGCCTCCGGAGCCCAGTCTCGGGAGAATGCTCTCCGAGGCGCAGTCCTATCTCGCGACGGCGCCTCTTATGAGCGCCGGCCCCGGCCTGATGATCATTCTGATGGTGCTGGGCTTCAGCCTTCTCGGTGACGGGATAAGCGAGTAGATTAAGGTGGCGGTTATGGGTGTAATACTTGACGTCAGTGATCTCCATATTGAATTCCACGATCACGAGAAGCCGGAGACGGTGGTCCATGATTTTGACCTGATGCTGGAGGAGGGAGAGATCGTAGGCCTCGTCGGCGAATCCGGATCCGGCAAATCCATGAGCGCAATGGCGATCGCGGGCCTGCTTTCCAGGCATGAGATCTCCAAGGAGGGGAAGATCCTCTACAACGGGACGAACCTTTTAACCTGTTCCAGGGAAGAACTCAGAAGCTACCAGGGCAAGGACATCGCCATGATCTTCCAGGAGCCGATGACCTCCCTAAACCCCTCGAAGAGGATAGGGTGGCAGGTGGAGGAGAGCGTTCGTATCCACCGGAGCGACATCGACGCGAAGACAAGGAAGGAGATGGCGGTAACGCAGCTCTCCAGGGCAGGACTTCCCGACCCGGAGAAGGTGTACATGCAGTATCCGCACGAGCTGTCCGGGGGAATGCGGCAGAGGGTGATGATCGCCGCGGCAATGATCCTTAATCCGAGGATTCTTATTGCCGACGAGCCGACCACCGCGCTGGATGTAATGGTGCAGGCGCAGATTATCGACCTCTTGAGGGAGATCAACAGGGAGTACCATACCTCCATTATCTTTATTTCCCATGACCTCAGCCTCGTCAACCAGCTCTGCCACCGCGTGCTCGTCATGCATCACGGACGCGTCGTCGAGACGGGGAGGACCAGGGAGATCTTCAGAAATCCGCAGAAGGAATACACGATGAAGCTCATCGGCTCCATCCCAAAGGTGCGCCTTGACGACGCCCCACAGGACAGGAGCGAGACGGCCGGCGATATTCTCTCCGTGCGAGGCCTTACGGTATCCTACCAAAGCGGGGGCGGCCTCTTCAGGAAGAAGCAGGAAAACCTGGTGCTGAAGGGAATAGACCTCACGCTGCACCGCGGGGAGATCCTTGCCCTGGTGGGCGAATCCGGCTGCGGCAAATCCACGCTGGCGAAGGCAGTTACCGGAATGAACAGCCGGTACAGCGGGATCATAGAGCTCTCCGGCGGCAGGCCGCAGATGGTATTCCAGGATCCTTACAGCGCTCTTAATCCGTCCCATACGATCGGCTGGCTCCTGGAGGAACCCCTGAGGATTAGGGGAGGAATGACCGACGCGGAGCGAAACGCCCGGATTCTGGAGATGATGGATATGGTGAGGCTTGACCGCGAACTGATCCACCGCTATCCCGGACAGCTCTCCGGAGGCCAGCGGCAGAGGGTCTGCATCGCGGCGGCGCTGATGCTCAGACCGGAGATCCTTCTCGCGGATGAGCCGGTATCCGCGCTTGACGTCACGATACAGGTGGAGATACTCGCGCTTTTAAAGCGCCTCCGGGCGGAGATGGGGCTTTCCATTCTCTTTATCTCCCACGA
>JAEEGL010093462.1_pt1 | contig 18491 bp, 16 predicted proteins | sample 9134231 | NCBI WGS metagenome assembly JAEEGL01 (sample SAMN16246548, study PRJNA631951) | gut metagenome | biome: gut microbiome; feature: rumen; material: fiber-attached | host: Bos | place: Iran: Karaj | collected 2018-10 | reverse complement strand
GTAATGGGTAACATTAGTTGGCAAGATGCCCGCAACCGCAACCGCTATATGGATGACGGTAAAGAATCGGTGACGTATAACAACCGTATGCCCAACCGCCCGTGGCTGTTTGCTTCGGCAGATGCCCACTATACGTTTCATGACCTGATGCTGAAAGGCGACCGTCTGACTTTGGGCGCTGACTATCAGTGGGTGCACTGGTTCTACCTTTCGTGGGAGGCCTACGGAGCTGAGGACACGAAGGCGCGCATCCCCGTGAAGAATATCTTTGGTGCCAATATTACCTATTCATGGCAAAAGGAGCGATACAGTGTGTCATTTGACTGCCAGAATCTGTTTGACGAGACGGTATATGACAATTACAAGCTCCAGAAACCTGGTCGTTCACTATTCCTAAAGTTCAGACTGCTATTGCAATAATTCGTATTCATATCATCAATTATAATCATGTAATAATTACTAAAATGAAAAAAACAATGAAAAAGTTAAACATGTTCTATTCGCTGGTGGCAGCACTCATGCTGGGTACCGCATTTACTTCTTGCTCGAGTGACGATGACAAGAACAGTCCGACTCCTCCGGAGCCTGTTGTTACTTACCACTACGACCTGACTGTGGTTGCAGGCAATCATGGTGGTATGAGCAAGGACAAGTCGCATATCACACTGAGTGTTACCTCGTTGAGTGATGCTACTCAGACCATCAGTTTTGAAGGAAAAGGAGCTGAAATCACCAACTACACGATGGAGAGCATCACTGACGGAAAGTATTACTATCAGGTGCCGGTGTCAGGTGACCGCTTCTCTAAATTGCAGTTTAAGGGCAACAAGATGACTGTCGTTCAAGAACAGAAGTTCAAGGAGAACACCTACAAGGCTCGCAACTACACCCATGCTTGGATGGGCGACAATACGCTGTTAATCATGTCAACAGACGGTGAGCATAAGAAAGTTATATGGACGAAGCTGAATACAACGGACATGACTATTACTGGTGAGGGCACATTGTCTATCAATGTCGCCGAAGGCTATAATGTGCTCACCACCAGCGGTATTCTGGCCTACCGTAAGAGTGACAATAAGTTGTTCTACTTCTATTACAACAAAAAGGAAACCAGCGGAAGTAGCAAGACGTCAAACGAGCCTTTCTTCCGTATTGCTGTTGTCAATCCCCAAACGATGGCTGTCGAGCAGGAGATTGTTAACAAGGAAGCTGCCCAGATGACAGGTTCGGCCTATGGTGAACTATTGCAGCAGACTGTGTTCTTCGACGAAGCAGACAATCTATACCTTTCTGCTTTTAGTTCGGTCAACAAGAAGAATATAGGCAAACTGTTGCGTATCAAGAAAGGAGCCTTAGACTTCGAAGAAGGTTACAACGCCTTTCCTGAGGCCAAAGGTAAGCTGTTGACCGTTCAGTATTTGGGCAATGGCAAGGTCTTGGCATATTCTGGTGACAACGCCGTTGGCACAAGCATTGGTGATGTGGCCTACTACTATTCAATTATCGATGTGAATAGCAAGACAAGCACGCGACTGGCCTACAATGGTACTGAGATTCCTTATAGCAGCGGCAGCTTCTCGCAGCGTTCAGTATTCAACGCTAATGAGAAGAGGGCTTACTTTGGTGTGAATACTGCTGACGAACAGTGCATTTACATCTATGATGTAGCAACAGGCAAAGTGACGAAGGGCGTATCGATTGCCGCTGGTTATTACTTTGACCAGATTCGACTCTTCGAAGACTGATTTTTATAACCTCGCAGCTATGAACAACGCTTTCTTAATCGCAGCACCTACGAGTGGCTCTGGCAAGACGACGGTCTCGCGAGGGCTGATGGCGTTGTTCACAGCCAAAGGGTATCAGGTGCAACCCTTTAAGTGCGGCCCTGACTATATCGACACGAAATTCCATGAGGCGGTTTGTGGCAGACCTAGCATTAACCTGGACACCTTTATGGCCACACCAGAACATGTGCGCGAGTTGTTTGAGCATTATAGCTCCAGCGCTGATGTGTGTGTCGTGGAGGGTATGATGGGTTTGTTCGACGGTTATGACCGTGAACAGGGTTCGTCGTATGAGATTGCCCGCGTGCTGGATATTCCCGTGGTGTTGGTGGTGGATGCGAAGTCGGCAGCCTATTCGATGGCGGCATTGCTATCGGGGTTTATCAATTTCAGAAAGGACGTCCGCATAGCAGGCGTGATATTCAACAAGGTGGGCTCGGAGCGGCATTTCGCCATGCTCCAGCAAGTATGCACGGACTTGGGCGTCGAGTGTCTAGGGTATCTGCCTAAGGATGCTTCGCTCGAACAAGGCTCGCGCTATTTGGGACTAGACTTTTCAGAGAATATGGAGCATCAGTCGCTCATAAAACTATTGGAGGGACACGTAAGATGGCAGGAACTGTTAGCGCTCTGATAGCTCGCAATAAGGAGTCGTTCTCGTTTCTGTATCAAGAGACGATTGACAGCTTCGCACAGGTTCGGTTCTTTGACCCTGAGACGGAGGTGCCTTCGTTTGAAGGTATCGACCTGTTATATCTGCCGGGGGGCTATCCGGAGAAGCATTTGGAGGCGTTGGTGAGAAACGAGGCTTGTCGCAAGGCCATCAAGGACTATGCCGAACGGGGAGGTAGAATCGTAGCAGAATGTGGCGGTATGATGTACCTCTGCCAAAGCATCGTGACGGATGATGGCGAGTATGCGATGTGTGGCGTACTGCCCTACTCTATCACCGCTCGCAAGGCAGACCGCAAACTCTCGCTGGGCTACCGACGTTTCGAGCTCGACGGGAAAGATTATCGCGGACATGAGTTCCACTATACGCAATTCATGGGCGAAAAGCCGCAGAGCATTACTCAGGTCTATAATGCCAAAGGTGAACCTGTCGATACGCCTGTATTCAGATATAAAAACGTATTAGCAAGCTATACACATCTTTATCAGATATGAAACAGTTACATCCCATCATGTTCGCAGGTACAGGCAGCGATGTCGGCAAAAGCATTGTTGCTGCTGCTTTCTGTAGGATATTCAAACAGGACGGATATCAGCCAGCGCCCTTCAAGGCTCAGAATATGGCGCTGAACTCATACGCCACACCTGAAGGCTTTGAGATAGGTCGGGCACAGGCCGTACAAGCGGAAGCTGCTGGGATAGCGTGTCATACGGATATGAACCCATTATTGCTGAAACCTCAGAGTGATCATACCTCACAGGTGGTCCTGAATGGCAAGCCTATTGGCAACAAGGATGTGTATGACTATTGGCGAAAAGGTTCGTCGGAGATTGATTATAGAAAAGAGGTTTGCAATGCTTTCGACCGTTTAGCTAAACGCTATAATCCTATCGTGATGGAGGGAGCAGGAAGTATTGCAGAGATTAACTTAAAAGACAGAGACTTGGTGAATATGTCGATGGCGCGTCACGCAAAGGCTGATGTCATCTTGGTGGGCGATATTGACAGAGGGGGTGTGTTTGCATCGGTATATGGAAGTATCATGCTGCAATCGCCAGAAGATAGTAAACTGATTAAAGGCATCATCATCAACAAGTTTCGTGGCGATATGCGCTTGTTTGACGAAGGCAGGAAGATGCTGGAAGAAATCTGTGGGGTTCCTGTGTTGGGCGTGATACCTTATTATAAGGATATCTATATTGAAGAGGAAGACAGCGTCAGTCTGGAGAAAAAACACAGGCAATTGGCGGAAGGAAAAGTGAATGTGGCTGTGGTGCTTTTGCGCCATATCAGCAATTATACCGACTTCGACACGCTGGAAAGAGACCCACGCGTGAACCTGTTCTATACCAACAACACTTCAGATATTCAACAGGCTGACATCATTATTCTGCCTGGAACGAAATCGACGTTGGACGATTTGCTGGAATTGCGCAGAAACGGATGCGCACAAGCCATCCAGCGTGCCCATCGTGAGGGAAAGATGGTAATAGGAATCTGTGGCGGTTACCAGATGTTGGGAGAGAGCATTGAAGACCCAGAGAGCATTGAGGGCGACATAGCCCGTCTGCCTGGACTGGGGCTGTTGCCTATTCACACGACGATGGGCAAGACAAAAACCACCCAACAGGTTAGTTTCCAGTTTGAAGGTCAGGAGTGTCAGGGCTATGAGATACACCAAGGCATCAGCGATACGGATCAACCCATTATGCAGACTGACCATTGCATTGGAACCTACATTCATGGATTCTTAGACAATGCGCCCGTGATAGAGTACATCCTGAGGGAAAAAGGAAAAATGAAAAGTGAAAAATCAACTGTAGCTTTCAGCTATGCTGCCTTCAAGAATGAGCAATACGACAAGCTGGCTGCACACGTCAGAAAACATGTAGATATGGAACGAATTTATCAAATCTTAACCAGCAATGATTAAAGGGCACGGAGACGACGCATACCAATATCCGCACATTGTTTCCGACTTCTCGTCGAATATTTGTGCAGGCAGGAACCATCAGGCATTGATGGGCTACCTAGCTGCTCATCCTGAACTGGCCAGCCACTATCCAGAACCTGAGGCTTGGTCGTTGGAACGTATGATTGCAGAGCAGCATGATTTGGACCAAAAACAGGTTATCGTCACCAATGGTGCTACAGATGCTATCTATCTCATTGCACAGGCTTTCCCCATGCAGGCGGATATTCCTCGTCCTACGTTCAGCGAGTACGAAGATGCTTGTCAGCTGTTTCCACGAACGGATACTAAGCACCGAATGCTGTGGCTCTGCAATCCCAACAACCCAACTGGTGACGTCTATGATCAGTCGGTTATTGACAAGATGATGGTAAAATATGACCTCGTGGTGGTTGACCAGTCGTATGAGAATTACACCAACCAATTCGTTATGAATCCGCGTTGGGCAGCACGGACGCCCTACCTCATCCAGATTCATTCGTTCACCAAGACCTATGCAATTCCTGGTTTACGTTTGGGCTACATCACCGCTCATGCCTCTCTGACAGCACATCTACGCCAGTTCCTGCGTCCTTGGAGTGTATCAGCATTAGCGATTGAAACAGGAAAATTCCTGCTGAGCAACGACGACGAGTTGCGTTGCACACCCGACTTAAACGAAGCCCAACGACTGCGCGATAAGCTACAACAGATAGATGGTATCCTCACGCAGGAGACACAGACCAACTTCATACTTTGTCAGTTTGAGTCAGGGCACACTGCCGCAGAACTGAAAGACTACTTGGCACGTCAACATCACCTGCTTATTCGTGATGCCTCTAACTTCAAAGGACTTACCCCACGCCATTTTCGCATCGCAGCCCGGACACCAGCTGAGAATGATGCCTTGGTGGCTGCTATACAAGAATTCGTAAAATCCGTATAATCCGTGCAATCCGTGTTCGCCATATTATCCTTGCTCATCGGTTGGCTGCTCGACCTCGTGTTGGGTGACCCTGCTAGATTGCCACATCCTATTGTGTGGTTTGGAAAGATGATAGCCTTGGGTGAACGTCACCTTAACAAAGGGTGCAATCGCAAAATGAAAGGTGCCTTGATGGCAATCATATACATAACGGGTGTGTTTGTTGCCACATGGTTTCTTCGCAACCAATTATGCATTATGCATTATTCATTATGCATTGTTTTCGACACAGTCATCATCTTTTATTGCTTAGCAGGAACCACGCTGATTCGTGAGGTAAGACAAGTTTTTCTTGCACTTGACAGAAGTCTGGAGGAAGGTCGTAAGCAGGTGGCTCGCATTGTAGGACGCGACACCTCTGAACTATCAGCGCAAGAGGTTAGAACAGCAGCGTTGGAAACACTGGCAGAGAACCTGAGCGATGGTGTGATTGCCCCAATCTTCTGGTTTGCCTTATTGGGCGTACCTGGAATGCTGGCCTATAAAATGGTAAACACACTCGATTCGATGATTGGCTATAAGACAGAACGTTATAAGGACTTTGGATGTTGGGCTGCACATATCGACGATATTGCCAACTATTTTCCAGCAAGGCTCACAGCCCTACTGATGATTATTGCTGAGGCGAAACCTCAACTCACACTTTTCGTTTGGAAGAACGGACGACGCCATGCTTCCCCCAATAGCGGTTATCCAGAAGCAGCCTTAGCAGGTATCTTGGATTGTCGGTTTGGTGGACCGCATTATTACTTCGGAGAACTATTCGATAAACCTTATATTGGCGAGAAAGAAAGGTTGCTCACAACGGATGACATGAAAAAAGCCGTACGGGTGAACCGGACGGCTGAAGTATTGATGGTGTTAATAGTATCAGCATTGATGCTTTTTACCTCTTTACCATTTTGCTTTTAAAAGTATTTGGTGATTTTCGCATTATCGAAATTATTCATCTCGTTCATCATACGAACGGCAGAATCGACTATGGGGAATGCACAAAGTGCACCCGTTCCTTCGCCAAGCCTAAGCCCTAAGTGCAATAGTGGTTTCGCATCTACCATATCAAGCATCATCTTATGTCCACTCTCATCACCACAATGCGTAAAAATCATATAGTCCTTAGTGGCAGGATAAAGTCGGATGGCAGCTAACGCACAAGCAGACATAATGAAGCCATCAACCAATATCACCAAATGCAACTCTGCTGCTCGCAACATAGCCCCGATGGTAGCAATCATTTCAAAGCCTCCGAAATAAGCAAGAGGGCTGATGGCTGACGGCTGAGGTATCATAGAACGATAGTTGTTGAGAGCGTTTAATAACACCTCATATTTATGACGAATGCCCTCGTTGTTGAGGCCTGCCCCTGCGCCTATGCAGTCCTTTAACGGAATATCACCCAAAAGACTCATCCAGATACTGGATGGTGAAGTGTTGGCAATGCCCATCTCGCCAATACTTAACACACGACATCCTTCTGCAAAGCATTCGTCCACTAAATCGACGCCCACTTGGATGGCGCGATTAAACTCTTCTTCGCCCATGGCTGGTTCGTAGAGGAAGTTCTTGGTGCCACGAGCTATTTTGCGATTGATAATGCCAGGTGTGTTCGACAGGTCGTAGTCAACACCCACATCAACAATACGAAGATTGAAACCATGCTGGCGACAGAACATATTGACACCTCCGCCACCATGTGAGAAATTAATCATCTGTTGCCAAGTTACTTCACGAGGCGACACACTGACTCCTTCACGCTCTATACCATGATCGCCACCCAAAAGCAGATGACACGGATGAGCCAACGAGGGTTCCAACGTTTGCTGAATCAGAGAAATCTGCATAGCCAATTCCTCTAATCTTCCAAGCGAGCCTTTGGGCTTATTCAGATTGTCTATTTTCTCCTGAATGGCAGTTTTCAGAGATGTGTTAACAGGTTGTATATCGAACGTTTTCATTTGATTTTCATTTCTATTCCACTTACCATGAGTATCACTTCGTCAGCTTTCTCAGCAATATACTGGTTCATCCAACCTTGCAGGTCAGAGAACTTGCGCTGGACAGTATTCTCGCTCACACCACCAAGCCCAATCTCATTCGTCACAAAGATATAGGTAGCATCAGGAGTAGTAAACTTATCAAACTCAGCCTTTGCTTCTTCAAGCGACTTATCAACATCGGAGTCGTTAGCGAAGAAGAAGTTGGTGAGCCACAAGGTCACACAATCAATGACTACTACTCGTCCTTTCATGTCGTGAAGACTTAGGTTTCTCTCTTCCTCAATATTCGTCCACTGAGGACCTCTACGTTCCTGATGTTTGCGAACTCGCTCTTGAAACTCCTCATCCCAGATATGTGCGGTCGCCATATACACGGGATTTTCCGAAAGACTTAACGCCAACTCTTCCGCTTTCTTGCTCTTTCCAGAGCGCTGACCACCAGTAATCAAAATAATATGTTTCATTGGGCACAAATGACTATATAAACCGTTAGTTCCACCAACAAGCAAACAGCTCCACAACAATCGCCCGTATATCCTCTGATTTTATTCCAGATGAGAAGATAAAGGAAATACATCACAATACAAGGCAAGAAGATGATAAGTTCCCATGATAAATGAGTATACCACAAGAATGCAACCATCGGCAACAAACCTTGTATGGCAAGCCCCAAACCTGCGCGCCAATCCATCTTACGATAGATCATCTTGGCCTTAGCTTCCTCTTCCTTACGAGCATAAGGCATCATCATGATCAACTGAGCAGTTGCCATTTTCGAATAAGGACCCGCTGCCATAATGGCCAATGCGGCAAGTAAAGGAGGCATAGAAAACAAAGAGGCAGCCAGTAATAGTTCATAAATAATGAGACCGATAACCCCATAAGTACCTATATGAGAATCTTTCATGATGGTAAGAATACGCTCACGATTGGAACCTCCACCTCCAAAACCATCAAGAAAATCAGCCAACCCATCTTCATGCAAAGCACCTGTAATCAACAGTCTCACCATTATAGCCAATAGAACTGCTAACATATACGGAAGGTACAAACTACTTACCCATAAAGAAGCTGCCATCAGTCCACCTGTTAGCCAACCCGTCAGTGGCCAATACTCCACAACAGCATTGTAACTGTCCTTTGATGGCTCATGCAATCGCCAGAAAGGTAATCGGGTGAAAAAGATGAATGCAGCCCAAATACGGTCGTACCACATCGAATGTTGAATATTTACTTGCATATATTTCGTATTTATCGGCAAAGTTACAAAATAATTTTGTACTTTTGCAGAGTAAAACGAAATTATGATAGAGAAATGAAGAAAATAGCCTTTTACTTGGGTGTTGCAGTTGTATTTTGCGCTTGTTCTGGAAAGAATAACAAGTCGCAAGAAACAGACAATATGACTCCCAGCGATTCCATTGCGACAATTGAAGTGAAGTATGCTACGGGATTCAGTGTTCGCGACTCTGCCGATATTCGTCTGGTTGATGTTGGTAAGCACGATCATTTTGCATTGGTACATGCAGATGATGTTGTAGTTCCAGAAGGTTATACGAAGGTTCGTGTACCTATCAAAAGTACCATCTGTATGACAGCTTTGCAATTGTCAAACTTCACCGTTCTTGATGCTCACGATGTGGTTAAAGGACTTACAGGAACTAAGAATCTCTTTAACAAAGATATCTTGGAACGAGTAAAGGATGGACGAATTGTAAAGATTGGAATGGAAGGTAATTTTGATACAGAAATGGTGCTTGCAGCTAATCCTGATATTATCTTTATCTCACCATTTAAACGTGGTGGTTATGAACCAATTAAGGAAACTGGCATTACTCTTGTTCCACATTTAGGATATAAGGAACTGAATCCATTAGGTCAGGCTGAGTGGATTAAGTTTGTGGGTATGTTTATCGGCAAGGAGCGTGAGGCTAACGAAGTCTTTTCAGGTATCGAAAAACGTTACAATGATATAAAGATTTTGGTATCTAAAAGTGAAACACGTCCAACCGTATTTAGTGGCGAAATGCATAGTGGTACATGGCACGCTGTTGGAGGAAAAAACTATCTGGCTCAGATATTCCGTGATGCTGGTGCAGAGTATATCATTAATGACGAAGAGACTGCTGGCGAGAATCTGGAATTTGAGAAAATGTATGCATTGGCTGCAAAAGCAGACTATTGGCGTATTCTGAACAGCTTTCCTGGTGATTTCAGCTATGATGCATTGAAAGCCTCAGAGCCTCGCAACGAACTCTTCCAATCGTTCAAAGAGAAGAAAGTAATCTACTGCAATATGAAAAAACAGGCTTATTATGAAATATCGCCTGTTCAGCCAGATGTCCTGTTGAAGGATTTTGTGGCAATCTTCCATCCCGAATTGGTAGAACCAGATTATCAGGCAACCTATTACAAACTTTTGAAATAAGACATGATTAGACGTCCACTCCCCTTGATACTCGCCCTTATCGTAGGTGTTCTGGTGCTGGTGATCATCAATTTGCTCATCGGTTCCGTCCGTATTCCCATGATAGAGGTTTGTCGTATCTTGATGGGTGATGACTCTAATGAGATTTGGACGAACATCATATTCAGCAGCCGACTACCACAGGCTTTGACAGCGATTGTTGCGGGTGCAGGTCTTGCGGTTAGCGGTCTTCAGATGCAAACCGTTTTTCGTAATCCCTTAGCTGGTCCTTCGGTTCTGGGCATCAGCAACGGTTCTGCCCTTGGTGTTGCCTTTGTAGTCTTATTATCAGGACGCATTGGTGGTGTAGCCCTCTCACGGTTGGGTTATCTGGGTGATGCTGCCATGAGTGTAGCTGCAGTTGTTGGGGCATTGGCTGTATTGTCGCTCATTCTGTGGATATCGCAGAAAGTTAAGGGAAATGTCACCCTACTTATCATTGGTGTAATGATAGGCTATTTGGCAAATGCCATTATTGGCGTGCTGAAATTTCTCTCGCCAGAAGAAGACGTGAAAGCATTCGTGGTATGGGGATTAGGTTCTTTCTCGCGTGTCTCTGGCGATGAGATGATGCTGTTCATCGTGTTGATGTGCATCTTATTGCCTTTGGCTTGTTTGTTGGTAAAGCCTATGAACCTCATGCTGTTGGGTGACCGTTATGCTGCCAATCTGGGTCTGAATATACGTCGAAGCAGAATGCTCATCATTATTTCGTCAGGTGTGTTGGTAGCTATTGTAACGGCATATTGCGGACCTATCATGTTTATTGGACTGGCTGTTCCGCATCTCGCTCGTGCCATCTTCCGAACATCCGAACATCGCATATTGATGCCTGCTACAGCACTCTGTGGAGCAGTCCTAGCACTATTCTGTAACTTCATAGCTCGCATGCCTGGCTTCGAGGGTGCCCTACCCGTCAACAGCGTTACTGCTCTTGTCGGAGCACCCGTCATTGCGATGGTGCTCTTTGGCAGAAGGAAAAACGAAATAGGAGAATAATTACAACACCTTTTTGATATCAAGAAGCGTTTCAGCAATGTAAGTGGGGGTAATTGTGCTCTCGCTGAGATTTACCTGCCACCTATTGAACAACAGAGCATCAATACCTGCAGAAAGAGCTCCCTTGATATCTGTATTTAAATTGTCGCCTATCATGAGAGTATTTTGTCGTTTGGCGCCAGATACTTTCAATGCATAGTCGAAATAAAGAGGCGATGGTTTGTTGACTCCTGCGTCCTCACTTAGAATGATGGTGTCGAAAAAGTCACGAAGTCCACAGGATGCCAGTTTCTTATATTGCACTTCATGGAACCCGTTGCTGCACATATGCATGCGATAACCCTTTTGTTTTAGATAACTCATCAGTTCATGCGCACCTTCAATAACACCTGATTTACAGGAACAGAAGTCGAGGAATCGGTCACTCATGTCCAAACAATATTGTTCGGTAATATCAAGTCCTTTGCCTTCGCTCAATGGACGACGGAAACGCTCCACAATCAGATACGGACGTGTGATTTCTCCCTTCGAATATCGTGTCCATAGGTCGATATTAGCTGCCCAATAGGCATCAAAGAACACTTGAGGATTATCAAAGTATCGCTCCAAATGAAATGCGTCAAAGGTCTCTTGCAAGGCTATGACCGCATTGCCATAGGTATCATATAAAGTATCATCAAAGTCGATGAACAGGTCTTGGTATTTATTCATAGATTTTTCCATTTTCATCAATCAGTAAAATAGTAAGCAAACCATTAGGCAGAATCGGATTACAATAGGTTGCACAATGGCGAATAACAGTTTGTGCAAAATCGTTAAGTTGGTTGGAAGGAATGATATCCCAAAGTTCTCGTGCCAAAGTGATATTACTTATGTCAATAGTAATGCCTGACTCTTGCAGCATCTGTTGGATAAAACGGATATCCATTGTTGTCTTGCGACTATGAGTATCCAGATGACCTGCAGCCAGCTTAACAGCCTTACCCAACATAACTCCAAGGGTAACATGCTTGATGCCGAGTTCATTGGCAATCTTCAATGTCTCACCAATATAGTTGCCATATTCCACGAAAGCCTGACGAGGAAGTTCTGGATACATGGTTCTGACAAAACGCTCACTTTTCGCACCACTATTGATTACCACACGCTCAGCACCACTAGCCTTTGCAACCTCCATACATTTGTGAATGCTGTCGATAAATGCTTCTTCGCTGAAAGGTTTTACAATGCCAGAAACTCCAATAATCGAGATACCTCCTTCGATACCTAAACGAGGATTGAAGGTTTTCTTGGCAATTTCCGCTCCATCAGGAACACTAATGATTATCTTTACATTCTCTTGAATGTTTTTCCTCATCATTTCACGAGGTCCTTTATTGATGGCAGCTTCACCTAGAGGATAGTCAAAGCCTGGTAATGTAAATCTGCCTACGCCCTCACCTCCAACAATCTCAAAATGATTACTAGGCTCTACATATGCTCTGACTTCAATTCCATCTGTCACATCAGGGTCATCACCAGCCTCTTTAATACAATAGGCATAGTCCTTACCATAACCAACTGCTACAGGAATAGACTCACCATTAGGCAATAATACAGATACTTCATCCGATATCTCGCCTTTCGTCAATTTCATCGTTGCTGCTATTGCTGCTGCTGTGGCACAAGTCCCAGTAGTCAGTCCACTATGCAAAGGAAAGAATTCTGGCAGAAGTTTCTCTATAGTTCGTCGCAAGCCGTATGGTCCGTTGACAGAATTGGCGAACGACAGTTTAGGACGTTTAAGAACAACTATCCTCATTCCTTTTTCACGAGCTTCAGCAACTTTCTCAACAAAGCCACCACTAACTCCACTTTCCTTCATTAGCACGGCATCAGCCTCTACGGTCTGTGGATAAAAGCACAGTTGGTCATCCGTCGCTCCTTGTTGATGAGCCAACAAGATGCTGCTCTCTCGATTTAAAATCCTATAAATGACCTTAATACCTTTCTCTTCCAGATATTTCAGTTTACTGATGCTCTGCACGCCCGTAGTGGCTAAAAGCGTATGGATATCTGTTGGCACTTCTGCGTAATCGTCAATCCAGGTAATATCCACGTCTCGTGGTGGATAGATTCTTTCGTAACGTATAACGGGAATGTCATACTCAGAAGCTACATTAGCAATCGTTTCATGTAACTGAGAGGCAAACGGATGGGCAGCATCAATGATGAGACGAATCTGATGCTCTTTGCAGAATGAATACATAGTCTCAGCATTCATCGCACCCTCAATGCGCAGACCGTTGTGTAGTGATAATTCCTGCTCACCAGTCTTCGTGCTATAGAAATAGGGAGAACCAGCTTCTTCCAATACTTCTACTGCCTTGCGTCCTTCCGTCGTTCCTCCGAATACTAATATCATGCTTCGCCTTTCCTGAAAAGATGAGTGAAATACTTAGAATAGAGCTCTGAGAGTCCTTGGCGATTGTCGATAGTCTCTCCCACAACAAGCATGGTGGTGAGGGTAAGATGGTTGTCGTGAACTATCTTGGCAAGGTCTTTCAATACACCGCGATAGATTTTCTGGTCTGGCCAAGTGAGATGATAACAGGCAGCAACAGGGGTATCCTCTGGATATTCCTGCAACAGCTCTCGTTGTACATCATCTACAATAGCTGCACTGAGGAAGATACACATCGTACTCTGACTCTTCGCCAACAGATGCAACTGTTCTTTTTCTGGCATAGGCGTTCTCCCCTCTCCTCTTGTCAAGATGATAGTCTGCGTACGTTCTGGAATCGTAAACTGACTCCTCAATTCAGCAGCTGCAGCAAGGAAACTGGAAATTCCAGGAGTGATGTGATAGTCCATTCCTTCTTGGTCAAAGAATGCCATCTGCTCCTGAATAGCGCCAAAGATACAAGGATCGCCCGTATGCAAACGAACAATAAAGTGACCCTTATCATAATGTTCCTTCATCAATGCGCATTGCTCTTCCAGATTCATATCTGCAGAAGAACGCACCACAGCCCCTGGCTTGTGACATTCTGTCAAAGCCTTAGGTACCAGTGAACCTGCATATAATATAAGGTCGGCACGTTCAAGCATCTTGCGTCCTCGTACAGATACCAAATCAGGATCACCAGGACCAGCGCCTACAATCTCTATATGCCCCTTCTTCTCTCTCAGATATTTGTAGTCAATAGCAAGAGCAGCTGTCCAGTTCTTACCCTTTATTTTAGGAACAATTAGTTTTCCATTGTTTGACCCAAGGATGGCTGCTGCTTCACAAACACTGGGTGTACCCACATGCTTCTGAACGGTCTTGCTGGGATTGGGCACCTCAACTTTGGCGAGTTCCTCTGCTGTGTAGAATAACAGCTCTTCTCCCAAATCATTGACGAGCATCTCGCAAAACTCTTCATCCTGCTTCACATCGATGGTACAATAGCGTTTATAGCAAGGCAACACACCAATCTGGCTCATGGTCTCGTCAATTTCGTCGTAGATGTCCTCATAGTCATCAGGATGATGGGCGAGTCCAAAGCCCAAAGCAGCTATCATCGGCACGAAATGCAACTCGAGCACACCGTTTGGTGCACAGAGATTGTAAGGCGTCACCATGATGAGCAGCTTAAACTTATTGGGATCTACCTCTTCGAGACTTTTCACGACCGTCACATGTTCAGGCAATGTCTTCTCCAGATAGTCCGTACCCTCATCGCAGACTTCCATCAGCAGGGCTGTGGGCTCACGATTGACGAAAGCACAGATACACTCATTCATATCGCCGTCGCTGGCGATGTTCCAGTTGAATCGTTCTGCGAAAGTGTCGAGTGCCCAGAGGCCTGCATTGTCGCTTTGAGTGGTAATTACCTCACGGGAACCAATCATTGCTGCAATATCACGAGTCAGGTCGTTGGCACCACCAATATGTCCACTCAGCACACTGATGACATTCAGTCCCATACTATCAACGCATACTACTGCAGGGTCTTCGTGTTTATCCTTGACGTAAGGTGCAATCGTCCTCACGCAGATACCCATCGCTCCAATGAAGATGAAGGCATCTTGCTTCTTCCATTCCTTGCCCACCTCTGAGCGCTGAATCACTTTTGCTTTCAGCATTCTTTGGAGTGTCAAGGCAATCTCACTACCAGCCTCACTGATTTGTATAATCGCTATTTTCTGCATTTCAATATAGTTATAGGATGATTGTCGTTTAATTGGATATGAAGAGGAGGTTCTTGTATAAGTCCTAATTCCGCACATGCCTCGTTCCATAGCTTCTGACTGTCTATCGTAACCTTAGGTGCAACAACGCTATTGAAGACAATGACTCCGTCATCAGCCAATACTGTCAACACTTTCTCCATGATTCCCTTCAGTTTCCCACCGTGTCCACCGATAAACACAGCATCAGGACGAGGTAATGCAGAAAGATCCGTTTCAAGGAAATTTCCGATATGAATGTCTATGCCTAGGGCACCAAAACGACGGGTGTTCTCTTGAATGATGGACTCACATTCAGGACGGATCTCAAAAGCTTCAATTTGCAGATGAGGGAACTGAAGACGGGCTTCGATGGAGACACTACCCGTGCAGAAGCCAATGTCCCAGAAGACATGTCTGTCAGATAGGTCAAGTGCCTGTAGTGTCAACAGACGGATAGGCATCTTCGTTATCATTTTCTCGCGACCATCAAGAAGTGCAAACGCTGTTTCAGGAATCCCAAAGGGGCGATTATGTTGTCCTATTTGTTGCAATATCACGCAGTTGGGCATGGAGAATTCACGATGGGTGGCATCTTCGAGGGTTAGTGTTGTTACGCGCTCAAGAGCAGGATTACCCAAATGCTCACCTACATGCATCTGATAATCTGTATAACCATAATCTAGCATGCGTTGGGCAATCGCTGCTGGGGTGTGTTCACGATCTGTCAGAACACCTATCTTCCCTGTTCTTTCGATGAGTGCTTTGTCAAATTCTGACCAAGGGCGACCAGTCAGTGATACAATGCGCATATCATGATAAGGCATCACCAAGCGATGAGCCAGCATCTGCAAGGAATTAAACGTGGGATAAACCACGATTTCTGCCTCTGCCATCTTACGTTGAATCGTATTGGCAAAACCAAAGAACAAGGGATCGCCAGATGCAAAAACAATAATTTCATTTGCCGTATATTTTGCAAAGACATCATTCAGAGGCACCGTAATATCTATCCATTCCGCATCAGCAGGTAGCAACGGCGCTACTATCTCATGATGGCGCTTACCACCAGAAAACACCTTTCCGTTCTTGATAATCTCTAACACTTCTGGTGTAAAAAACGGATTAGGATGATCTGATATTCCTATAACCACAAATTTCATAGGTCGCGACCTGGTTTTAATTGTTCTGCATCATCAAATGTCAATATTGCATTGCAAAGGGTAGCAGCAAGATTACTTCCTCCCTTTCTGCCTTCAACGATAATCTTGGGTATTTCCTTAAATGGCTTTACCATGTACTTCGACTCACGAACATGTACAAAGCCTACTGGTGCTGCAATGATACCAGCGGGATGAGCCTTACCCTTGCGAATCAGGTCGCAGAGTTCCATCAGCGCTGTAGGTGCATTACCAAATGCATAGAGCGCATCAGGATGCTCCTCTACAGCCAGACGAATACCTGCCTGCGTGCGAGTAATCCCTTGTGTCGTTGCCATCTCTGCCACTCGTGGATCACTCAAATAGCATTTTGCTTCAACACCTAATCGTTGCAGAGCACCTTTACGTATTCCACTTGTCACCATGGTAACATCTGACACGATAGTTTTCAGCGAACCATCCTTCACTTTATCATATAATGATTCAACAGCACCAGTATCAGTATAGAGAATATTCTCCATCTCAAAATCAGCAGTCGTATGAATGGCATGTAGCAAGGCCCACTTATGCCCTAAAGGATAATCTTTCTTCAGTTCTTTGGCTATGGTGCGGAACGATTCTATCATGATGTTTTGACCAATTTTGTTCCCGTCATCAGCCTGTTCCCGATAATATCCTCGTGGTGTAATCATCTTTCCATCAACTATATACGACTGTGAATTACCAATCAGGATAACGGTAAACATATCCACATCCTCTGGGTCGAAAGCACCCAATGTTGTAACCTTGATTTCCTGCTCCTCTCGTCCTGCCTGACGCACATAACCTACTGGTGTTTCCTTGGAACGTTCTTTCAAGAACAATTCCTGCAGACGATACAATTGCCAATAGCGTCCATGCGATTTCGGATTATAGATAGCCGTCACGAAGTCGCCCATAGCAGCAGCTTTGATACGTCGTTCAATGACCTCCCAGGGAGTCATCAAGTCAGACAAAGAAATAAGGCATACATCATGGCCTATGGGGGCACCTAATAAGGAGGCAGCTTTCTGGAAAGCTGAGATACCAGGCAAGGTGTATATCTCAATATCAGAATGACGCTCCTGCTTCATCTCATAAATCAGTGGAGCCATTCCATACAATCCAGCATCACCAGAAGATATCACCACTACGTTTTTATCTTGTTCTGCCAATTCAAAGGCTTGCAGAGCGCGTTTGCGCTCCTTTTTCATACCCGTATCAATACACTCGCAACCTTCCTTTACAAAAGGTTCAATGAACTGGAAGTAGTATTTATATCCTACAATAGCGTCAGCCTCTCTTACTGCGTCAAGTACTGCAGGAGTGATATCTTCTTGACTGCCAGGACCAATGCCTGCAACAATTATTTTTCCCATATCCATTCTATTATTGATTACTCACCAATCTGATATTTCTTCTTACGTTCGTGCTTGGCCTTCTGGGGAATGCCCTGAGGACCGGAGATGGCGCGAACGGTCTTGACACCACGATAGCCATTCCAGCGCTCGTGAATCTTGCGGACATAATCTACGGTCTCGGAGCCACGCATATAACCGTTCTTGACAACGGGGTCGTTGTAATACTGAGGTTGGGAGAGTCCAAGAACGAAGGGCTCCACCTCGCGCCAGCTGTTGGCATTGCGCCCGTTCTTACGAGCCAAGGCCATAGCGTCGCGAATGTGGAAATGACCACCGTTATAGGCAGCAAGCACAAACTTGGTGCGCTCGGAATGTTCGCGGATATCGGAGAAGTTGCGCTCCAGTTCGGCCAGATAACGCACTGCAGCGGCAATGTTCTGCTCGGGGTCGTAGATGTTGGCTCGCGAGAGTCCCAGATGGTCGGCAGTGCCAGGCATTATCTGCATCAGTCCGCAAGCACCTGCCCACGAGCGAGCCTTGGGGTCGAAGGTAGACTCCTGATAACACTGAGCAGCCAACAAGCGCCAATCCCAACGGATGGTGGAGGCATAGCGCTGGAAGAAACCGTCGTAGTGGGAGATGACGCCACCTGCACGATTCAACATAGGGGCAAACACGCGGCGACGAACGGCACGGTTGGACAACAGGAATTCTTCCTCCTTCTTCACCTCAGCCAGCATGCCTGGCTTATACCACGCCTTCAGTTCTTCTTCCAGGTCTTCCTTATCGTCGCCCACCAGCCAGCCCAGCCCTTTCTTGGTCATGGGATAGCAGATGAGGTCGGCTTCGCCATCATCCAGTCGCTGCAGCATCTCGGCTGAATCGCGACACACCTCCAT
>JAEEGL015421422.1_pt1 | contig 18492 bp, 5 predicted proteins | sample 9134231 | NCBI WGS metagenome assembly JAEEGL01 (sample SAMN16246548, study PRJNA631951) | gut metagenome | biome: gut microbiome; feature: rumen; material: fiber-attached | host: Bos | place: Iran: Karaj | collected 2018-10 | reverse complement strand
TACAGGACGTAAAGAGTGGCATGGTGTGAATATGTATTCAGTACACTGGATGGCAAACGAATATGGCCCTGAAGAGGATCAGGATGACATTCCGGAAGCTCTACTTGATTAATGTCGAAGCACCAACAACAATCCAAATGGAAGGATTACAAAATGGCATATAACAAGAATGCATTTATAAAGCTCTTTCATGAATCAGTATCGGAATATGGTGAAAAGACAGCGCTGATAGACCCTGCACAGGGTCGCGGCCTGACCTATAAGGAGCTGGAGGATTACTCTGGCCGTGTCGCCTCAAAGCTCAAAAATATGGGGGCAGAGCATGGCTGCCGGATTGCCATCGTTCTTCCAAACAGTATCGAGGCGGTATCAGCAATGCTTGCGGCAATGAAGCTGGGCGCGGCATTTACAGTGCTGAATCCTGATTATCCCCCTGAGCGTCTTGATTTTATTTATAAGGACTGCAATGCCTATATCACCTTAAAGGAGGATTTCTTTGAGGATGTAGATGATTATGACCTATTTGAGGGGGAAATTGACACTTTGCCTGAGGATCTGGCGATGTTGGTCTATACTTCCGGGTCTACCGGAAATCCCAAGGGTGTCATGATAAATAATCAGGCTCTTTTTGAGACAGTGGATTCAATCTTTGAACCGGAGGATAACATAGGTCTGGGAGCACCATTCTTTTTTATTGCAGGCACCAGGATTCTTTTTAATGGTTTTTTCCGCGGAAGCACCATGACCATCATAAATTCAGATGCCATGCGCGACCCTGTGCTGCTGGCAGATGTTATTGAAACAGGCGGGATAACTGCGACTTTTATCAGCCCCAAGGTGCTGAGGTTCTTTACTCCCAGGTCAGACACCCTGAGACTGGTAATTACGGGAAGTGAGCGCCTTAGCGGTATTTACCCGGGCAGTTACAGGCTTGTGAACCGGTATGCGCTGTCTGAATCCGTAGGATCCGGACTTCAGTTTGAGGTGGACAGACCCTATGACAACACCCCCATCGGTGAGCCGACAGGCAAGGCAAGGGTCTATCTGCTGGATGAGGACGGAAATGAAACCGATGAGGGCGAAATATGCCTGTCAGGCCATTTATCCACAGGATACCTGAATCTCCCGGAGGAGACGGATAGGGTATTTGCCTCCAATCCTTTTAAGGAGAGGGATGGCTTTGAAGTCATGATCCATACCGGTGATATCGGGAAAAGACTTGCCGATGGCAATATCGTATATCTAAACCGCAGGGACTGGATGGTGAAGATAAACGGACAGAGAGTTGAGCCCGGTGAGATAGAGACCGTTTTGCGAAGTGTAAACGGAATTGAGGATGCGGCCGTAAGGGATTTTACCGGTTCATCCGGTCAGACATATCTTTGTGGTTTCTATGTTTCTAAAAATGAAATTTCGGAAGACATTATCATTAAGTCACTTAAGGAAAAACTGCCGGATTATATGATCCCGGCTGCGCTTGTGTGCCTTCCTGCGCTTCCCGTAAATGCCAATGGAAAGCTTGACCGAAGTGCGCTGAAAGAGCCTTTGCTGGGCGCAAAGCGTGAAGGCTATGCTACGGCTGAAAATGAAGTGCAGGCAGCTGTAGCAGATGCCTTTGAGCAGGTTCTCGGTATAGAAGAGATAGGGATTGACGACGATTTTTATGCTCTGGGAGGAGACTCGATTAAGGCAATGATGCTGCAGAGCGTTCTTGGGACAGCGAATATGTCCATAACAGCATCGGACATATATGAGGCAAAAACCCCGAGGTTCCTTGCTGATCGGATTGAGAACATCAAAAATGCCCGTTCAGGTGAAGCAGAAAGTATTCAAAAAACAAAGGAGCGTCCTGATAGTTATCCTCTCAGTGCCTTTGAGCGCGGAATGTATATTGAGCAGAAGCTCTCCCCGGATTCCACTGAGTATAACCTGAATATCGCACTGATAATAAACGGCGCATCATCCGGGCAGATAAGAGATGCACTTAACAGGATATTTGCTGCCCATGAAGCCTTTCATTCATATTATGGAAGCAGGGACGGCATCCCTGTGCGAATCCTTGCTGACCATCTGCCCACGATAACAGAAAAGACAGCGAAGGACCGTGATGAAGTTATTTCTATTATTGGCGTAGAGGATGCTCCCTTTAATCTGGAAGAGGATATTCCACTTCGTCCTGTTCTCTATGCAGTCAGGGACGAATCTTTCATTCTGCATCTGTCGATTCACCACATTGCCTTTGACGGAGGCTCTGCAGGCATTTTCTTTAAGGAAATCTGTAATCTTATCTCCGGCAAAGCTGCTGCATTCTCCGAAAAAGACCTCTCGGACATTCAGGATCTGTATGGATCCCAAAATGTTAAGGGAGGTATGGATTATTACCGCGATATGTTTTCGGATGGTATGCCGGAAAACGAAATGCCGATAAAGGGCACCAGACCTTCCCGGCAGCCACCTGCCGATAAAATGGAATTAGCCCGGTTTGATACAGCTCTGCTGCATCAGATGGACGATACCTGTAAAAGACTTGGCGTGACCGAATTTGAGCTGATCTTTGCTGCAATATCCATGGCACTTGGCAGATATACTGCATCTGATGATGTAGTTCTGGGTATACCGGCTAATATGCGCCCTGTGGGAGCCGGGGACGTGATAGGAATGTTCGTAAATATGACACCTGTCCGGGTGCGCCCGGTGAGAGATAAGTCACTTCGGGAGTATATCAGTGAGGTTTCTTCCCGGGTTAGAAGTGCGACATATGGAGCTGCAACTCCTTTCGAGGATATAGTGAAGGAATTTGGCGGCAAAAGACAGGAGGGAAGGGCTCCAATCTTTGACTCAAGCGTCAACTATCTGATAAACCAGCCTGTATATGATAAAGACGGTCTTTATGTGGAGTTATATGCGCCTCTTCAGCATATGACACGGGATTTTGACATAAATTTAAGGAGAGATCCCGGAGAAGATGGAGGATTGGAACTCACACTTTCCTTTTCCTCAGTTCTTTTCGAGTCAGAGGTTGTGCGTGGCTTTATCCAGCTGATAATGACCGCTCTTAAAGCTATATTCGAGGACAGTTATCAGAGTATAAGGAATGCTCTGTCCCTGCCTGCGGAACAGATGGAAAAGCTGGAAAGATTCAGCATTTCGGCATCCGGGGAAGTGCAGGAAAAGCTTCTCCACAGGCTGTTTGAGCGTAGGGTCAGAGAAAACCCGGACAGTACTGCCCTTGTTGCAGCAGACAGGACCCTGACCTACAGGATGATGGATGAGAGCGCGAACAGAGTAGCAAACTTCCTGATAGAAAAGGGAGTACATGTGGGAGACCGCGCTGCGATACTTCTGCCCAGGACTTCAGGGTTCTTTTCAGCGATGTTTGGAATTTTAAAATCCGGAGCGGCCTTTATCCCCTGTGATCCGAAGTATCCCGCTGAGAGGATTGCTAATATACTACAGGACAGTGGTGCGGTGGTTCTGCTTACGACAATGGACAGGCTCAGTGACTTTTCGTCAGATGATATCACGGCTGTGGATATTGAAGAGGCGCTTAAGGGAAGTAACACACAAAGTCCCGGAGTGGAGATATCTCCGGATGATCTGGCATATATGATCTACACCTCAGGTTCAACAGGAAAACCCAAGGGTGTCATGCTCACCCATCTGGGGATTACAAATTATCTTACGCCTCATGAAGCGAACCTTCACATGAAGTATATTCATGACCATATCACTTCTTATCTGTCTGTTACGACAGTGTCCTTTGATATGTCATTCAAGGAGCACGCTGCTACGCTTTGTAATGGCAAAAAGCTTGTTTTTGCATCCGATGATGAGGCAAATGATCCGCAGGCGCTGGCGGCTCTGATGGATCAAAATGAAGTGGACTGCATCAATGCCACACCTTCAAGGCTTCAGCAGTATTTATACAGCGACGAATTTTGCAGGGCTTTATCGCGCTGCAGGCTTATCATGTCCGGCGGTGAGGCTTATCCTCTTGCGCTTCGGGATGAAATCAGGCGCATTGCTCCAAAGGCCCGTATTATCAACACTTACGGACCGACAGAGATAACCGTTTCCTGCAACGGGGCTGATCTTACAGATGCTGATCATGTATCCGTGGGGAGACCCCTTTATAACTATAAAGAATATATTGTGGACAGATTCGGGGATATAGCACCCTACGGCGTGGCAGGGCAGCTGTATGTCGGAGGCGTGGGCGTTGCCAGGGGATACTGCAATCTGCGGGATAAAACTGCAGAAGTCTTCGTGGAATACGAAGGCCGGCGGATGTATAAAACCGGGGATAAGGCGAAGTGGAACAGGGAGGGAAACGTACTGATACTGGGAAGACTTGATGATCAGGTAAAACTCCGTGGCCTTCGGATAGAACTGAGCGAGATCGAGAACGCCATGGATACCTGGCAGACGATAACCAAAAGTGTGGCGGCTTTAGTTCATCCCGAAAAAGGAGAGGACTTTATTTGCGGCTATTTTGTGGCGGACGAAGCTGTGGACACGGATGAGCTCAGAGCCCATCTGAAAAAGAGCCTTGCGTCCTACATGGTTCCCACAGAGTTTGTTCAGCTGGATGAGATACCCGTGACATCCAATGGAAAAGTCGATAAAAAGGCGCTTCCAATGCCTGAGAGAAGAAAAGCTGAAACTGTTCCTCCACAGAATGAACAGCAGCAGAGAATATATTACTGCATAGAAAAGACCCTTGGGCATTCCGACTTCGGGATCAACACAGATATCTTTGATGCAGGTTTGTCCTCACTGGGCGTAATACAGCTTGCAGCGCTTCTTTCAAAAGAGTTTGATACCCACATTGCAATCAGGGTTTTCAAAGACAATCCCACAGTGGAGAAGCTGGAAAAATATCTTTTGGCACAGGCTGATGATGTTGAGTACGAATTGCAGGAGGATTACCCCCTGATTCAGACACAGATGGGAATCCTGGTTGAGTCACTGTCCCACAGGGATACAACCATCTACAATATCCCGCACCTGTTCAGGCTATCGGACAACCTGGACATCCTGCGTCTTTCAAAGGCTGTGGAAGCAGCGATCATGGCCCACCCCTACCTTAGTGCCAGGATCTTCACCGATGAGAACGGATCTTTCAGAGTGCGACGGGATGACAGCGTCTTGCCGGTTGTGGAGATACTAAAGCAGGACAATCTTCCGGAGCAGCTGCTGCAGCCGTTTGATCTTTTGCAGGACTGCCTGTACCGGGCTAGGATCTATGATACCTGTGACGGAAGGTTTCTGTTTTTGGAAATCCACCATATCTGCTGTGACGGCAGTAGTATGTCCATCCTTATTTCGGACATAAATGCGGCTTATGAGGGAAAAGAGCTGCAGCCTGAGAGCTACACGGGCTTTGAAGTGGCACTGGATGAGCAGAAGCTTCGCTCCACCACACAACTGGATCGGGCCAAGGAGTATTATGATAAGCTTCTGGCCGAAGCAGAACCGGAAATGCTTCCTGACGGGGATGTTTTCGGCGCCACTGAGTCATCAGATACTCTCTTTGCTGAATCGCGCCTTGATTTAGGTGATATAGAAGATTTTATCGGCAAAAACAGTCTTTCCAAAAACGCCTTCTACAACGCTGCCTTCGCCTATGTACTTAGCAGGTTTACAGGCAGGAGTGATGCACTTTATACAACAATTTATAACGGCAGGAGTGATTCCAGGACAGAGCGGACGATTACCATGCTCGTAAAGACCCTACCGGTATTTCTTGCAGTGTCGCCGGATAAAGCAGTTACTGATTTTGTCTCGGAAACCGGGACGCAGCTCATTAACAGTATGGCAGGCGACATCTTCTCTTTCGCTGAGATATCAAAGACCTTTGGCATTAGTGCGGACATAATATTTGCTTATCAGGGAGATGAATTTGGCTTTGATACCATCGCAGGAGAAAAGGCCGAAAGTATCCCTTTAAAGCTGGACAGTGCAAAAGCGCCCCTGCATATGGCAGTCTATGAGGCAGAGGGTGGAATCAGATTTTACTGCGAGTATCGAAGCGATATTTTCAGCAGGTCATTTATAGGATGCTTTATCCACAGCTATGAAAATGCGGTAAAGGAATTTATTTCAAAAGAGAAGCTCGGTGACATATCCCTTCTTGATGATGAAACTGTGACTGCCATGGATGTGGCCAATAATACGCAGGCCGATTATGAAGTGACAGACATCGTTTCTATGTTCCGTGCTGCTGCAGGGAAATATCCGGGCAACATTGCAGTCATATTTGGCGAAAAAGAGTACACCTACACTGAGGTGGATGATATATCGGAGCGGATTGCAGGCTATCTGAGGACCCTGGGCATAGGAAAAGGCAGCGTTGTTTCAATTATGATTCCCAGGTGCGAGTATATGCCCATTGCTGCCCTTGGGGTGCTGAAATCAGGGGCTGCCTACCAGCCACTGGATCCGGGGTATCCGCCTGAAAGGCTGTCTTTCATGATGCAGGATGCCGCCTGCGCGCTTCTTATCGCCGATGAGCTTCTTTTGGACAGAGTGCCGGACTATGACGGCCCGGTACTCCTGACAAAGGATATTCCTGATCTGCCCGCATGTGAAAAAATAACAGACCACCCGGACCCGGAGGATCTTTTCATACTTCTTTACACCTCGGGCTCCACCGGAACACCCAAGGGGGTAATGCTGGAGCACCATAGTCTTGCAAATTATATGCATTGGTACAGGGATTACTTCAGTCTGGATGAGAACTGCCGTATGTCGGGCTACGCCAGCTACGGCTTTGACTGCTGCATGATGGATCTGTATGCACCGCTGACAGTTGGTGCCTGTGTTTGCATAGTCGGTGATGATATCAGGCTTGATCTGATGGCAGTGGAAGAGCTGTTTAATCGCCGGGGCATCACGCACAGCTTCATGACGACTCAGGTGGCAAGGCAGTTCTACAGTATTGCAAAAGTGCCATCCTTAAGATACCTGGTGGCAGCCGGTGAAAAGCTGGTTCCGGTTGTGCCCAGAAGCGACGTATCAACAAAGCTCTGCAACGGTTACGGTCCCACTGAGTGCACCATCCTTGCCACGACCCATATGGTGGAAAGACTGTATGAGAGGATCCCGATAGGCAGGCCTCTTGCAAATTATAAATGCTATGTGGTGGATGACAATCTAAACCGCCTGCCGCCGCTTGTACCGGGAGAGCTATTGATCGCGGGACGGGGAGTTGCCAGGGGCTATCTTAACCGCCCGGAGCTCACACAGAAGGTCTTTTTAAGAAATCCCTTCTCTGATGACCCGGAGTATTCTCATGCATATAGGACAGGTGATGTGGTGCGCCTTTTGCCGGACGGGAATCTGGATTTTATAGGCCGCAATGACAGCCAGGTCAAGGTCAGGGGCTTCCGCATAGAGCTGACTGAGGTGGAGGGCATTATAAGGGAATTTCAGGGAATCAGGGATGCTACAGTACAGGCCTTTGACGCTCCCTCAGGAGGGAAGTTTATCGCAGCTTATATCGTAGCTGATGAAAAAATTGACGTGGGGGCACTTGACTCATTCATAGAAGAGAACAAGCCTTCCTACATGGTGCCCGCTGTCACCATGCAGATTGATTCCATTCCCTTAAACCAGAATCAGAAGGTGAACCGCAGGGCACTGCCGGAGCCTGTATTTGAAGAAGAGACTTCGGATGAGGAAGAAAAAGCCCGCCCCATGACCTTCTTTGAAAAAGAGATAGCGCAGATAGTCAAAAGTATACTGGGTGATATTGCCCTTTCGCCGGTGATAAGTCTGACCCGCTACGGACTTACCAGCATCAGTGCCATAAGCCTGGTTGTGCAGCTTGATAAACATTTTAACGTGGAGCTGCCTGTAAACAGGCTCTTAGGTGATACCAGTATAGTAGATATTGAGAACCTGATCTATGAGGAGTGGAGCAGGCGTGGTTTTGGAGCCACTGCGGACAGAGGTGAACCTGAACTTCAGAAGAAGGAGTTTTATCCATTGAGCTCCGTTCAGCAGGCGGTCTACTTCGATTCCATGAAGCAGGAAGAGAATACACTGTACAACATTCCCATGTGCTTTGCCTTTAAAGGTATTGATGCAGAAAGGCTTCAGAGCGCCGTGAAAGCGGCTGTATCTGCCCACAGCTATATTGGTACCCATATTGAGATAAGGGATGGGGAACTGGTGCAGATAAGGAATGATAATCCCGGTATTGACGTACAGGTGCTCAATATGAGGCAGGAGGAGCTTGCCGGTTTCAGACAATCCTTTATAGAGCCTTTTGACCCAAAGAGCGGCCCCCTGTACCGCTTTGCCATAGCAGTAACTGAGGAGAGGACATATCTTTTTGCTGATATCCATCATCTTGTATTTGACGGCTTTTCAACCGGCGTCTTAATGGAGGACATCGACAGAGCCTATCAGGGAAAAGAGCTAAAGGGCGAGACCTACAGTTATTTCGATTACGCATCAGATGACAGGGCCATAAGGGAAAGCCGGGAGTACAGTGATGCGGAAAGCTATTTTGACAATATGATGAAGCATTATGAGAGTCCTGCACAGATTCCTGCAGACAGAGCAGGGGATGGCGAAAGCGGCAAAATGGGAGTTGCAAGCCGCATGGTCAGAAAGTCTGTCGCAGACGGCCTCTGCCGGGAACTGGGGGTGACACCTTCGACACTGTTTCTGGCTGCTGCTTTCTATACAGTCTCACGATTTGCAAGGGCGAAGGATGTCTGCATCTCTACGATAGATTCAGGAAGGGGAAGCTTAAAGACCCACGATCTGCTGGGCATGTTCGTTCATACGGTGCCTCTTTTAATGCACTTTGAAAAGGACATGACGGTGCGGAATCTTATCGTTTCCTCAGGTGAAGTCATCCGGGGCAGCATAGAGCATGAATGCTATCCCTTTGCGGAATTTACTGCTAAGTACGGATACAGTACACAGATCATGTATGAATGTCAGGTCGGTGTCCTGGGACAGACGGGCAGCATTGGCGAATTTCCGTATGAGAGCATTCCCATGCAGAATGAGTCTCCCAAATTCAAACTGACAATCATGATCCTGGAACAGGGTGAGGATTACTGCATTTATATCCGCTATAACGATGCTCTGTACTCGCAGCAGTACATGCAGACATTTGCGGATGCCTGCGGCATCTGCCTGGAGCACATGGCCGCGGATATTGAGAGGCCGCTCAGAACCCTGTCGCTTCTTGATGATTCCATGGAGCAGAAGCTGCGCTGCTTTAGCGTAAGCTGCAGGGCAGATATCGGTGAGAATCTGCTGCACCGGCTCTTTGAGGAGAGGGCTGCAGAGAATCCTGACAGAACGGCACTTATTGCCTGTGACAGGTCCATGACTTATAAGGAGCTCAACGAAGACGCAAACCGCATTGCATGGAATCTTATGGAAAAAGGGCTGCATGAAAGAGACCTGGCAGTACTTCTCATTCCGAGACGGAGCTTCTATTTTGCGGCGATGTTCGGTGTGCTGAAATGCGGCGGGGCGTTTATTCCCTGCGATCCCGAATATCCAACGGAGCGCATCAGGCACATAATACAGGATGCCGGGGCAAAATTCATACTGACAACAGGGGACAGGCTCACGCAGTATCAGGAAGAGAATGCACTGGATATCGAAGCTCTGATAAATGGTGACAGAACAGGTAATCCTGCGGCGGATGTAACCGGGGAGGATCTTGCATATCTGATCTACACCTCGGGTTCAACAGGTAAGCCAAAGGGCGTGGAACTGCGGCACAAGGGCATCTGTAATTATCTTTTCCCCCATGAGGCAAACCTGCACATGAAATTCATCCGGGATAACATAGAAAGCTATCTGTCGGTTACTACTGTATCCTTCGATATGTCTTTTAAGGAAACAGCAGCTACGCTGTGCAATGGAAAGGCTCTGGTGTTTGCAAGTGAGGAGCAGATGAACGATCCAAGGGCTCTGGCATCGCTGTTTGAGAGCACAGGTGCAGACTGCTTTAACGCCACACCCTCAAGGCTGATGCAGTATATCACCTACGCACCATTCAGGAAAGCTCTGGGAAAATGCCGCCTTGTAATGTCGGGAGGGGAGGCTTATCCCATTGCCTTAAGGGACAGATTAAGGGAAATACTTCCGGAGGATGCCCGGATCATAAACACCTACGGACCCACCGAGATCACAGTATCATCCAATGGAAAAGAGATCACGGATGATGCATACATATCCGTCGGAAGGCCTCTGCTCAATTACACGGAGTATATTGTTGACGAAGATATGAACCTGCTCCCACAGGGGGCTGTTGGAGAGCTTTTGATTGGAGGACCGGGAGTTGCAAGAGGCTACCGGAACCTTCCGGAGCAGACCAGGAGGAGCTTCATTGAATATGAAGGTGAGAGGATGTACCGCTCCGGTGACCTGGCCCGCTTCGATGAAGAGGGCAACTGCATAATTCTCGGACGCATAGATGGTCAGGTTAAGCTGCGGGGACTGCGAATAGAACCGGGTGAAATTGAGGGACTTATGGAAGAGCAGCCGGGAATCCTAAGGGCAGTGGCTGCCGTGCGAAAGATAGGCGGACAGGAGAATCTGTGCGCATGGTTTACGGCAAAAGAGGCGGTGGATGTATCGGAGCTCAGGCAGAAGCTGGCTAGGAACCTTACACAATATATGGTGCCCTCTGCCCTGATGCAGATAGATGAGATACCCGTAACGCCTAACGGCAAGACGGATCTGAAGGCACTTCCGCAGCCTCAGCTCTTAGAAACCGGTGAATATACTGCCCCTCAGAACGAGGTTGAGCAGTTCTTCTGCCAGCTGTTTGAAAAGGTTTTAAACATGGATAGGGTCGGTGCCACAGATGACTTCTTTGCTCTTGGCGGGACCAGCCTTCTGGCCACCGGCATAATGATCGGAGCTACGGAGGCCGGCTACAGACTGGACTACGGCGACATATTCAAATACAGGACACCGAGAGACCTATCGTCAAGGTTTTTGGATCAGAAGGTTGAAAACAGGGATGACAGATCTCTCTCTGTAGCAGAGTTTGATCGTTATGATTACAGCGACATAGACGAAGTGCTGTCCCATAACAACCTGGAATCCTTCCTGTTGGGGCAGAAGCGGGATATCGGTAATGTGCTGATTACCGGTGCAACCGGCTTTATGGGAATCCATGTACTGGCAGAATATCTAAGGAGTGAGAAGGGGACTGCATACTGTCTGGTACGAAAAGGCAAATACAGATCATCGCTTCGCCGCCTGAAGGCCATGCTGGTATATTATTTCAGCGAAGAGTTTGTTGATGCCGATGAGCGGCTTAAGGTTATCGAGGGTGATGTTACAGACTATGGAGTATTTGAATCACTCATTAGTGAACCCATTGATACGGTATTTAACTGCGCTGCTGTAGTTAAGCATTTTTCCAGTGGAACGGAGATTGAGGATATCAATGTGGGAGGTGTTCAGAAGTGCATTCGTTTCTGCAAAGAGACCGGTGCAAGGCTGATACATTTCTCAACAATCTCAGTGGCCGGAGGGCTTGTTGCAGTGGATGGAGAAAAGGTAAGACCTCTCGATGAGCAGAGCCTGTATTTCGGACAGATAGTGGAGAACCAGTACACTTCTTCGAAGCTCCTGGCTGAGAGGGAGGTATTGTCAAAAGTTGCAGATGGCGGACTTGATGCCAAGATCATCCGTGTGGGTACCCTGGCTGCCAGAAGGAGCGATGGTGAGTTTCAGATCAACTATATGACTAACAGCTTTATGGGACGACTTCGCACCTATGCGCTGCTGGGAAGCTTCCCGTATTCGAGGCTCGGTATACCCATGCGTCTCGGACCGATTGATGAAAGTGTCAGAAGCTTTTTGTATCTTGCAAGGACGCCAGAGCAGTGCTGCCTGTACAATGCCATCAACAATCATGTAATCCCCACTATCGATGTGATAAGGATCATGAATGAGAGCGGCATAGAGATATCTGTAGTAGAGGATGAAGATTTTGCAGGGGCAATAGAGGATGCACAAAAGGATCCGAGACTTGCCGCCATTTTTGCGAGCCTTCTGGCCTACAGGCAGACAGGTGGAGCAAGGGCGCTGCCGGTACCCGTGGAGTGTTCTTATACTACACAGGTTCTTGCAAGGAGCGGCTTCTACTGGGAGCCCACGGACAGGGACTACATCAGGCGGTTCATACAAAGCCTGGCAGCGCTTGGTTTCTTTGACAAAGATAATCTTACAAGATAACAGGAGGATTCGATAATCATGTTATTGTGGCTAATTATTGATAAGGTGAGTCATTACGAGGTAATGAAAGGGATGGAATCCGTAGGGGAGAAAGACTTTGATACTCATGTTGTGCTGGCAAGTGATATATCTTTTTCTGCGGGTGAGCGCAATGAGATTTTGCTGTTTGAGAGGGGACTTAAGACATCTCCCCCTGACGTGTTTCTGCTCTGGGGGCACTACAGTGAAATCTTTGAGGGCATTTCAGATCGCCTGACCTTCCTGGGTGCAAGGAGCGTCAATGACATCAATGGCAAGCGGATTGTATGCAGCAAGCTTAAGACATCTCTTCTTTTGGAAAAAGAGAATCTCCCACAGCCCAAGACAATGCTGGTGGGGCGCAATACCCCTGCATCAGTTGTGACAGACAACCTGGGGCTCCCTGTTATATTCAAGCCAAGTGGTGGCTCCCAGGGAGAAGGTGTTGTGCTTATTGAAAGTGAAAGCGCAGTTTCGGACTATCTTGGTAAGCTGCCGGAGGATGCGGCAGATGCCGTGCTGGCACAGAAGTATATGAAAGCCTCCAGGGGCATTGATATAAGGGTTCTTCTTATCGATTACAAGGTGTTCTACAGCATCGCCAGGGTAGCAGGAAATCCTGATGAATTCCGCTCAAACATCCACCAGGGCGGACATCTGGAAAAACATGAGATAGACGATGCCACAAAGGCCATGTGCGAGAAGGCTGCCAGGGCATGCGGGCTTCGGTACTGCGGTCTGGACCTTCTGCTTGCTGATGACGGCTATGTTATCGGTGAGATAAACTGCACCCCCGGCAATGCACCTGAGCTTATGACACCGGATTATTACGCGGCAATGAACAGGATGTTCCTGGAGACATAAAGGAAGGGAGTTAGGATATGGCTCGCATTTTAAGACGATTCCTTTTGCCTGAGTGGAAGAATGTCCTGCTTACCTTTCTCCTTACGGTGCTGGTCTACTACCTGCAGGTATTCTGGCTCATACCGGAATCTAAACGTATCATTGATGAGGGAGTAAATACAGGAAACAGAGCGGTGATCCAGAGCAGCTGTATTGCGATGATCATTCTTACCGTGGCTATAGGTCTTTTGTCTCTGGGATCTTCTTACACCAGCGCGAAGGCTTCGGCAGATTTTTCATGCAGGTTGAGGCGGGGATTATTTCGCAAGATAAACAGCTTTTCCCCACAGGATTTTGAGCATTTTGGAGAAGCCACGCTTCTTACCCGCACAACCGCGGATGTGGCGCAGCTGCTTCTGGCGGTATTAAACGGCTTAAGGCTCTGGCTCATTGTACCGGTTCTTGTGACCCTTGAGCTTGTTATGATGGCAAGGATAAACTTAACGGTATTTCTGATCATGCTGGTATTTATAGCAGGAACCGTAGCGGCTCTTATCTGGCTGGGGCTTCTTGCCAGGGAAAGATTTGTGCAGGTACAAAAGAGGGTAGACAGGATCAATCTGATCATGCGTGAGCGCATCGTCGGCACCAGGCCGATCCGGGCCTTTGTAGCTGAGCAGAATGAGGATGAGAAGACAATTAAGGCCAATCAGAGCGCATTTTCTGATACGCTGGAAGCCAACCGCAGGATAAATTTTCTGTCCCCTGCCGGATTTATAGTTATAAACTGGGCGATTGTACTTATCTATCTGGTGGGGAGCTATCAGATAAAAAACAATATGGCAGGTGTCAGTGATCTGCTGCTGATATTCCAATATGTGTCCTACTGCGTCATGGCTCTGTCGGTTATCCCGTTTTTTGTAAGTCTCCTTCCAAAGATTTCGGTCTCCTCCATGCGAATCATGGAAATCCTGGATTATGAGGGCAGTGAACGGAAAAATGAAAGTTCTCAAAAGATCCCGGAAATAACGGATGAGGGAGGCATAGAAATAGAATTCAGGCATGTGAGCTTTGGATATAGGACTAAGGAGGCAGATGACGTTATCGGCGATATCTCTTTTAAGATTGAAGCAGGAAAGACCACGGCTTTCATAGGACCTACCGGCAGCGGCAAGACAACAATCCTGAATCTTATACAGGGTTTATATGAAGTGAGCGCCGGTGAGATCCTGATAAACGGCGTAAATCTCAGCGGCATTTCCAGGGAGCGGATTCGTGACATTTTTTCCTACAGCACTCAGAGACCGCTGATATTCTGGGATACAGCCCGGAATAATATAGACGTAAAAAAAGGTACTGTATCTGAGAGCAGGATGAATCATGCTATTCGCGCAGCCTGCTTTGATGACGTGGTTTCATCACTCCCGGATGGCCTTGATACAATGATGGCGCAGAACGGCATGAACCTGTCGGGAGGTCAGAGACAGCGCCTGACACTGGCCCGCACCGTTGCGCAGGACGCTGCATGCTATATTTTCGACGACAGCTTTTCTGCTCTTGATGCCAGGACTGAGAAAGCATCACTACGCGAGATAAGGGATATGATAAATGGTCGCACTGTAATCATGGTTGCCCAGAAGATCAAAACCATCAAAGATGCGGATCAGATCATCGTGATGGATAAGGGGCATATTGAGGGGATTGGAACCCACGAACAGCTGCTTGAGCAGTGCAGACTCTATCGGGAAATCTATGAAACCCAGGAATACTTAAGTAGTAGCGGAGATAAACAGCCATGAAGGAAAAAAAGACAAGGGCTACAAATAAGGTGATGTTTCGGCTGATGTCGGATATGGGAGGCGCCGGAAAGCAGTTCATTCTGACCCTTTTTATTGTTGCGGCATCCAAGCTTTGTCTTGCCTATGCGCCCCGGATCATCAGCCGTATAACAGACCTGGTGCAGGCAGGGACAGCAGATGGCAGCTTTGAAATGAGCAGCATTTATCCTGCCTGCGCAGCACTTGCACTTTTGTATTTCTTTGGCTATGGAGCAGACGGATTTGTAAAGAAGGGGCTTGTTTATATTTCCCAGAGTATCGTAAAAAAGCTCAGGAATAATTCCAGCCGCAAGCTTAATGTCCTGCCGCTTAATTACCTGGATACGCATCCTCTGGGTGATATACAGTCGAGACTGACCACAGATATGGAGAATCTCTCCAGCGGAATTGAATCCACTTCACCGATAGTGATAGGACAGCTTGTGTTAATGACAGCAATCCTTATTATGATGTTCATTACGGATATAAGGCTGTCAGTGATCTACCTTATATTACTGCCTTCATCCTTCTACTGCCTGAAGCTTCTGTCCAAACAGACCAGAAAGTACTTTGGGGCGGCAAACAAAAGTCTTGGAGATGTATCTGCCAGGATATCTGACACCTATTCCAATCATCTGATGGTTTCGGCATACGGTCTGCAAGATGCCAGGGAAAATGAATTTGATGCGTTAAATGAGGAGTTTGGAAGGCTCTATACAAAGTCGCGCTTTATATCAGGCTACACCAGACCCTTAAATGATATTATGTCGAGAGTGGCGTATTCTGCCCTGTGTCTTACAGGAGCCATGCTGATGCTTAATGGGAAGCTGTCAATCGGTGATTTCCTGGCTTTCCTTATGTACGCAAATATGATCGGATCACCCCTGTCGGAGATTTCCCTGACATTGAATAATTTTCAGAGCTCTATTAATTCCGCAGAAAGGATCTATGAATTTCTGGACGAGGAAGAGGAGCCTTTGCAGGATGTAAAGAGGGTTTTGCGCTCTGAAGATATCAAGGGGCATGTGGAGTTTAAGGATGTGGCATTCCGGTATACCTCCGACAAACCTCTGATGGAGGATGTATCTTTTGAAGTCCGGCCCGGTTCTGTATGCGCCATCGTAGGTCCCTCCGGAGCCGGTAAGACCACCCTGGTGAATCTGATGATGCGCTTCTATGAGATAAACAAGGGAAGAATACTTATAGACGGTGTGCCCATCGATGAGATATCAAGGCAGAACCTGCGCTCCCTGGTTGGGATGGTACTTCAGGAAAGCTGGATATTTGATGGTACCATTGCAGAGAATATTGCATTCGGAAAGCCCGGGGCCACCAGGGATGAGATCATACAGGCCGCACAAAAAAGCGGCTGTGACAGTTTTATAAAAAGGCTGCCACAGGGGTATGATACCCACATATCCTCGCAGAACTGTGCATTGTCAGCAGGAGAGAGGCAGCTTCTCTGCATAGCAAGGATATGGGTCACACAGCCACGGATACTGATCCTGGACGAGGCCACCTCCCAGGTGGATACACGGACCGAGGAGCGCATAACAAGGGCCATGGAGCAAATGATGAAGGGAAGAACGACCTTTGTAATTGCCCACAGGCTGTACACGATCCGCAGTGCCGATCAGATCCTGTTTATGAAGGATGGTGACATAAAAGAAGTGGGAGATCATGAAACACTGATGGCTAAAGGCGGGCTCTATGCGAAAATGTATGAGACCGGTCTGGATTAGGAGAACTGATTAAATGGAGGTGATTATGCAGAGTATTACAGCAAAAGAGGCGGCAGAGCTTGTCAGGGAGGGGAATTTGCTGTCTCCCGGTGAACGTCTTAAAAAACAAAAAGAGAGACTGACTTTACTTGTAAACTATGTGAGGGAGCACTCACCCTTTTTAAAAGAGCTGTACAGGGATCTGCCGGAGGATTTTTCACTTTCCGACCTGCCCGTTACAACCAAGGAAATGATGCTCTCATCTTATGATGAGTGGGTGACGGATCGTGAACTGACTCTTTCCGGTGTGAGGAAATATCTTGCCAGGGATGAGGCGGATACTTCGCTGCTGCTGGGAAAATACACTGCGCTTCAGACATCAGGTTCTACAGGAAATCCACTTCCCATGGTAAGGGATTCCTGCCATAACCTGATTCATGGGGCAATGATGACAAACAGGCTTGCCGAGAATGTGGACATGGAGATATTTGATCTCTCAAAGCACAAAAGGGCCTGTGTGATCCATGTTTCGCCGTCGGCATCAAGCTATGGAGCCTATCTGCGCACCAGGAAGGCAAATCCTGATCATGCCCATAATATAATGGCAGTTGATGTGGCTGAGAGTATAGAGGAGATTACTGCAAAGCTCAACGAGTTTCAGCCCGAGGCACTTACAGGCTATCCGCCAAGCCTTGTGCTGCTGGCAGAGGAGAAGGCAAAGGGAAATCTGAATATTCCGCTAAAGATCATCTTAAGCTCTGCGGAGCTCCTTACCTCTGAAGCTTATGAGCGCATAACCTCGGTATTTGGCTGTCCGATCCTGAATAACTACTGTATGACCGAGGGCGGGGAGATAGCAATGACAAGGGGCTGTTCCCATCTTCATATCAATGAGGATTTTGTCATAGTGGAGCCGGTGGATGAAAACAGAAATGTAATAACAGACAGCAGTGAATACTCAAACGGTATCCTGGTCACGGATCTGACAAATTATGTGCAGCCCGTTATCAGGTATTATGTCAGTGATTCTGTGCGTATCATTAAGAATATACAGGGCTGTAATGAGCTTCCTGTGCTGGATATCAGAGGCAGGACCTGGGACAGCTATACAATCGGTGGGAGGACCTTTACCACGAAGGGACTTGAGGTGGAGGCAAAATTCATAGAGGGGCTGTGCCAGTATCAGTTTATCCAGACCGGTGAAAACAGCATGGAAGTTCGGGGCGTAACAGCGGCAGGTCTTGATCCTGAAGGGATACTGCGAAGCTTTGCCGAGAGGGAAAAGACATATTTTGAAGGGGCAGGCTGTCCTGACGTAACTGTTACCTGGTCATCGAAGCCGCTTATACACAACAAGAACGGCGGAAAGGTGTCGATGTTTATAAAGGCATATAAATAGGACTATAACTTGCCGAGATATCCTTTATTCCAGGCCCCCCATGACTGTTTTTGGCTAAAAAATACCGAATAGACATGAAGAACGACCGAATAAACAGAAACGCTGACATGCTGATCAGTCGCATCGTACAATGAGACAACAAACAAAAACACAGCGCTGAAGGAAACAGATACCAACAACAATTCTCATGGAGGAAGACAAAATGAACAAAAAATCATTCTGTACATTTATGATATCAGCCTGCTCTGCAGCTCTTATTTCCGGGTGTGGAGATGTTCAGGAAACCACAACTGAATCAAAGTCGGCGGAGACAGTTGAAACTACCGTGGCCAAGACCACTGAGGAAGCAGAGGCAGAGACATCAGCCGAAACACAGGAATCTACGGAAGAGGGTGAGGAAGATGCCAAGGAAGAACATTCTGAGGAAAAAAACGTTGACCATCAGGAAGTCTGTAACAACGCC
>JAEEGL014366728.1_pt1 | contig 18492 bp, 16 predicted proteins | sample 9134231 | NCBI WGS metagenome assembly JAEEGL01 (sample SAMN16246548, study PRJNA631951) | gut metagenome | biome: gut microbiome; feature: rumen; material: fiber-attached | host: Bos | place: Iran: Karaj | collected 2018-10 | reverse complement strand
GGATGGCGCTCATCTTCTTCACTTCGCCCTTCGGTGTGGTGAGGCCCCACGGGTTGTCGAAGTCCTTGCCCAGCAGGATGATGCCGCCGCGCGGTCCGCGCAGGGTCTTGTGGGTGGTGGAGGTGACGATGTGGGCGTACTTGACGGGGTTCTTCAGCAGGCCGGCGGCGATGAGCCCGGCGGTGTGGGCCATGTCGATCCACAGGAGCGCGCCCACTTCGTCGGCGATGGCACGCATGCGCTCGTAGTCCCATTCGCGGGAATAGGCGGAGGCGCCGCCGATGATCAGTTTCGGCTTGCAGGCCTTCGCCGTCTCTTCCATCTTGTCATAGTCGATGGTGCCGGTGGCTTCGTCCACGCCGTAGGGAACGGCATGGTACAGGATGCCGGAGGTGTTCACGGGGGAGCCGTGCGTCAGGTGGCCGCCCTGCGAGAGGTCCAGCCCCATGAAGGTGTCGCCGGGCTTGAGGCAGGCCATGATGACCGCCATGTTCGCCTGCGCGCCGGAGTGTGGCTGGACGTTGGCGTACTCGGCGTCGTAAATCTTGCAGAGGCGGTCGATCGCCAGCTGCTCGATCTGGTCGACGACCTGGCAGCCGCCGTAGTAGCGCTTGCCGGGGTATCCTTCCGCATACTTGTTGGTGCAGATGGACCCCATGGCCTCCATCACATAGTCGCTGACATAATTTTCCGAGGCGATGAGTTCGAGTCCGGAGGACTGCCTCTCCTTTTCATTCCTGATCAGATCGAAAACCTGAAGATCCTGTTTCATATATCGTGTGTTTGTCCTACAAAGATACTACGAAAATCCGATTTTTACTATCTTTGAAGAAAAAAGGTATGGCGCGAAAAGACAGAAAACTGCTCGGCATCGAAATGGACCGCGTTTCCGCGGAAGGATACAAGGACCTTCCCGCTTCCGGCGTGGTCGTGGTGCTCGACAACATCCGCAGCGCCTACAATGTCGGTTCCATCTTCCGGACCTGCGACGCCTTCAAGGCAGACCGCCTGTTCCTGTGCGGCATCTGCGCGCAGCCCCCGTCCGCCGAAATCCACAAGACGGCCCTCGGCGCGGAGTGCAGCGTCCCCTGGGAGCATGCTCCGGAGACCCTTCCCGTCATCGGACGCCTCCGGGCGGAAGGCTACGAGACGGTCTGCGTGGAACAGACCGTCCATTCGGTGAAACTGGACACCTTCGTGCCCGTGGAGGGGAAACGATACGCCGTCGTCCTCGGAAACGAGGTGGACGGCGTGCAGCAGGCGGTCGTCGATGCCTGCGATTTTTCACTTGAGATTCCGCAGTTCGGATCGAAGCACTCCCTCAATGTATCCGTCGCCGCCGGCGTCGTGCTCTGGCACATGAGGTGCGCCAAACACTAGAACGTCCTGCCGACGAGTTTCCAGGCGAAGCGGCGCAGGGTCTCGTAACGGACGCCTGCGGTGGCCTTGGCGGCGAAAGCCAGCGCCTGGCCGTTGAGGAGCAGGATCTCGGACCGGGCGTCGTCGTCGACCGCCAGGGCGCCGTAGACGGCTTTGACGCGCGCGATCTTCGCGGCTTTCTCTTCCGGCGTGTCCGCCGGGGCGGCCATGGCCGCAAGCAGTTCCTTGCGCTGCGCCGCGTCGGCCTTCTCCAGCGCGCGGACGGTCAGCCAGCTCTTCTTGTTGTTGACGATGTCGCCGCCGATCGGCTTCCCGAAGACTTTTTCGTCGCCGTAGGCGTCCAGGTAGTCGTCCGCCACCTGGAAAGCCAGACCGAGGTAGTACCCGTACTGGTAGAGGTTCTCGCAGTCTTCCACGGGCGCGAGGGCGATGAGGGCGCCCATCTTCGCCGAGCAGGCGATGAGCACGCCGGTCTTCAGGCCGATCATCTGCATGTATTCCTGCATCGTGACGTCGTCGCGGCGCTCGAATTCCATGTCGTACTGCTGTCCTTCACAGACCTGCGCCGCCGTTCCCGTGAATAGCGAGAGGGCCTGCGGCAGGACGGCGGCGGGGGCCTTCGCGATCCGGGCGTAGCTGTCGATGCACATCACGTCGCCGGAGAGGATGGCCGTGTCCTCGTCCCATTTCTTCCAGACGGTGGGCATCTTCCGCCGGAGCGGGGACTTGTCCATGATGTCGTCGTGGATCAGGGTGAAACTGTGGAAGACTTCCAGGGCGGCGGCGGGGGAGAGCACCTCCTCGCCGATCTCGTCCTTGAACAGGGCGTATGTCGTCAGGCAAAGCCGCGGCCGCAGCCTTTTCCCGCCGATTTCAATCATGTAACGCAGCGGATCGTACAGGCCGGCGGGCGCCGTGGGAAATTCGACCGCTGCGAACAGGTCTGCAGCCGTTTTGTTGATCTTCTCTTCAGAAAGCATAAAAAGTGTCGGTTTAGCGACGATAAAGGTAGGTATTTTTTGCCGGATTTGCTACATTTGCCTGCAATATGACCGGAAAAGCGACAGTCGTCAAGAACGCCGGCAGCCATTTCCTGCTGTCCGCCCTGCCCGCCTGGGCGCCGTTCCCCGCGGTGCTCAAGGGAAAGGTGCGCCTGGAAGGGAGCGCGGCCACCAACCCCGTCGCCGTGGGGGACGTCGTGACGTACGAGTCGGCAGGCACGCCGGACGCCGAACATCCGGCCACCATCGTTTCGATCCTCGACCGGAAGAACCACGTCGTCCGCAAGTCCACCAACCTGTCGCGCCAGTCGCACGTGATCGCGGCCAACATCGACCGGGCCTATGTCGTCGTCACCCTGTATTTCCCGCAGCTCAAGCTGCCTTTCCTGGACCGTTTCCTGGTTACCTGCGAAGTGTACGGCGTGCCCGCCACCATCGTCCTGAACAAGACCGACATCTTCCGGAAGGAGTTCCCGGAGGAGATGGCGGACTTCCGCAGGATCTACTCCCTGGCCGGCTATCCGGTCCTGGAAGTGTCCGCGCTGACGGGCGAGGGCATCGACGCGCTGCGGGAGGACATGTCCGGCGGCGACGGCTGCCGGGTGAGCCTGCTCTGCGGCGAGTCGGGCGTGGGCAAGTCTTCCCTGGTCAAGGCGCTGGACCCGTCGCTCTCCCCGAAGATCGGGAACATCTCCCTGAGCCACCTGCAGGGCCGTCACACCACCTCCCTGTATGAGATGTATCCGCTTTCCGGCGGGGGATTCCTCATCGACTCCCCGGGGCTGCGCAGTTTCGGGCTGGTCGACCTGGAGCGCGACCGGATCGCCGTGTATTTCCCCGAGATGCTCAAGGCCGCGGCGGACTGCCGTTTCACCCCCTGCACCCATACGCACGAGCCCGGCTGCGCCGTGAAGGCGGCGGTGGAAGAAGGGCGGATCGCACCCGAGCGCTACCGCTCCTATCTCGGCATGCTGGAGGAGGACAGGAAATTCCGTTGAAAAAGGGGCCTTACCGGCCGATCACCGCTCGCTTGTACCGAAGGGTCTGGAAGAGGGAGCGGTAGAGCAGGTGCGCGTAGTAGGCGGCGAAAAGAAGGTGCACCCGGGACGCTCCGTCCCTGGGGAAGAAGCATCCTCCGATCCACCAGGTGAGGAAGAAGGCGGCGACGCAGCCCAGGGTGGCGTTGCGAAGGACGCGCGTGGCCGTGGCGCCGATATAGATGCCGTCCCAGGTGAACGCCGGGCATCCCAGCAGCGGGATCAGGACGAGCCACGGGATGTAGGCCCGGGCGGCTTCCACGACGGCGTCGTCGGAAGTCATCATCCGGAAGAGCGGAATGCCGGAGAAGGCGTAGATGCCCACGAAGACCAGCCCGATGCCCATGCTCCAGAGGAAGGTCCGGCCCGTCACCTGCGCGATGCGGTGCGGTTCCCGGCTCCCGGTGAAACGGCCGGTCAGCGCTTCTCCGGCGAAGGCGAATCCGTCCGTGAAATAGGAGAAGATCATCATCAGCTTCATCATGACGGAGCACATGGCCAGCAGCAGGTCGCCCTGGCGGGCCGCCAGGGCCGTATAGGCCAGGTAGACGGTCATCAGGCAGAGCGAGCGGATGAACAGGTCGCCGTTGACCTTGAAATATGTCCGGATCGGGAAATCCTCCTTTTTGCTTTTCTGCTGCAGGATGCCGTGGTACTTGCGGAAGAGGATCGCGGCGGCGAGGAGCAGCCCGGCATATTGGGCGATAACCGTTCCCCAGGCGATCCCGGTGTACCCGATGCCGTGGAAGGGCGTCCGGGGAATGCCGAGTGCCAGGAACAGGCTGACCAGGATGTTGCTGCCGTTGATGACGATATCCGTCAGCATCGAGCTGAACGAATCCTGCATCCCGACGAACCAGCCCCGGATGGCCATCAGGCTCAGTGTGGCGGGCGCCGCCCAGATCCGGATCCGGAAATAGGTGACAGCCAGCGTCCTGACTTCTTCCGAGCAGTGGATGAACAGGAAGATCAGTTGTTCGAAGGGCCACTGGACCAGCAACAGCAGGAGGGAGAGCAGGACGCCCGTATGCACGCCGCGCCGGAGGTTCGTTGCGCAGCCCGCCGGGTCGCCGCGCCCGTAAGCCTGGGCTGTCATCCCGCCGGTTCCCGCCCGCAGGAAGCCGAAGTTCCAGTAGAGCAGGTCGAACATGAGGGCGCCCACGGAAATGCCGCCGATGAGGGCGGCGGCCGACGTGTCCAGGTGGCCGGCGATGGCGATGTCGACCATCCCGACCAGCGGAACGGTCAGATTGGCGAGGATGCTAGGCAGGGCGAGCCGCAGGATCTCTCTGTCAAGCGCCCGCACCTTTCCGGAAGTATTTTCCTACAACGGGAAGGGAAGACAGCGGGAAGTCCCGCCGTACGATCAGCGCGCAGAACAGCCCGATCAGCGCCGTGTTCGCGGCGAGCGTCGCGATGCGGCTGCCCAGGCGGGGCGTCAGCTGCATCAGGACGAAGAGCGCCGCCGCGCAGAGGGTGTAGAGGGCGATGTCCTTCAGCGGGTAGTCGATCGGATAGTGCTTCTGCCCCACGAAATAGGAGAGCAGCATGGCGGTGCCGTAGCCGGCGAGTCCGCCCCAGGCGCAGGCCATGTAGCCGATTTTCGGGATGAAGAGGATGTTGACGGCCAGCAGGGCGAGGCAGCCGGCGCCGGAGAAGACGGCGCCCCAGATGGTCTTGTCCGTGAGTTTGTACCAGAAGGAGAGGTTGAAGTAGACGCCCATCAGGATCTCGGCGGCCATCACGATCGGGACGGCCTTCAGCCCCTCGCGGTAGTCGGCGCCGATGATGTACTGCAGCACGTCCATGTAGCCGACGACGCACAGGAAGGCCAGCAGGGTGAAGATGATGAAGTACTTCATGGCCTTGGCGCAGGTCTCCTTGCTGTCGTCCTGTCCGGCGTTGCCGAAGACGAAGGGCTCGTAGGCGTAGCGGAAGGCCTGGGTGATCATCGCCATGATCATCGCGATCTTTACGCAGGCGCCGTAGATGCCCAGCTGGGCCTGCGCGTCCGCTCCCTTGTAGACGAAGGGGAAGATGATCTTGTCCGCCGTCTGGTTGAGGATGCCCGCGATGCCCAGGACGAGGATCGGCCAGCTGTAGGAGAGCATCCGACGGAGCAGGGCGCCGTCGAAGCCGGCGCGGAATCCTTTCAGCTCCTTCCAGAAGAAAAGGGTGACGAATGCCGTGCAGAACAGGTTGATATAGAAGACGTACCCGACGAAGAGTCCCTGGTCGTAGATACCCATCGGGTTCCAGCCGGTCTTCGGCAGGATGACGAAGTACAGCAGGTTCAGCAGGATGTTCAGGCCGATGAAGAGGAGCTTCAGGGCGGCGAACTTGAGCGGGCGCTTCTGGTAGCGCAGGTAGGCGAACGGGATGCACTGGAAGGCGTCCAGGGCCACCGTGGCCGCCATCACCCAGACGAAGGACGGGTGGTCGGCATAGCCGAGGGCGGCGCTGACCGGCTTCAGGAAGGCGAGCACCAGGCCGATGAACAGCACGGACGTCGTCAGGACGGACGTCAGGATGGTCGAATAGACCTTGTCCGGATTCTCCCCCTCCTTCGACATGAAGCGGAAGAAGGTGGTCTCCATGCCGTAGGTGAGGATCACCAGCAGGAGGGCGGTGTAGGCATAGAGGTTGGTGACGACACCGTAACCGCCGCTCGCCGCGTCGATGACATAGGTGTAGATCGGGACGAGCAGGTAGTTGAGGAACCGCCCGATGATGCTGCTCAGGCCGTAGATGGCCGTGTCCTTGAACAGGGATTTGAGGTTCGCCATATCCGGAATCCGTTATTTGATGCCGTACTTGCGCAGGATCCGGCGCAGGGGTTTGCGGACGGATTCCGCCCAGAGGGTGTAGCCGTGGTTGGAAGGATGGACGCCGTCGATGCTCGAGTCGTGGTACGGGTCGGTCGCGTTGGTCGCGTCGATGAAATAGACGTCCTTGTATTTTTTGACGGCGACATGCATCAGGCTGTCCACCAGTTCGATGCGTGCCTGCTCATTCTTCTCGCTGGCCGTGTCGAAGTTGCGGTTCTCCCGGTAGATGGTCTTCTGGAAGATCAGCGGCTTGCCCGGATGGGCGGCCTGGATCTTCTCGATGAACGGGAAGAGGCGGGCGCGGATTTCGGCGAGGGACGGGTTGGAGAAGGCGTCGAAGACGAAGGCGTCCGCGTCGGCTGCGGCCAGCACGTCGGCGAAATAGCTCTGAAGGCGGCTGTTGCCGCTGCAGCCCAGGCTCAGGAACTGCAGCCCCGTCATCCGCGTCAGCTGCGCGGGATAGGCCATGCCCGGCCGGACGGTGCTGCTGCCGTGGGTGAAGCTGGAGCCGAAGAGGGCGATCCGGTACCGGAAGGGATTGTCCAGCGGCTCGATCACCGACCCTTCGTCCGTGCCGACCTGCACGGAGTATTCTTCACTGTAAAGGGGAAGGTACAGCAGGCATTCGTGCATGCTGCCGTCCATCCGCTGCACCAGGGTGATGCTCTGCTCCGGGTTTTCCTGCGAGGCGACGCCGACGCCGGCCCAGGTCCACTGCCCGTCCTTCCTGATGTACAGGTCGTAGCCGCGGGCGGAATAGGATCCGGTATTGACCGGGAAGACGCGGTTGCCGTAGACCGTCTTCACCGCGATGCGTTTCGAGTCGGTCCGGAAAGCGACGGAAATGCCCGAGGACATCCGTACCTGGGCGTTTTCGCCCCTGGTGAACCCCTTGAAGCGTACCGTGTCCACGCGGTGGTAGGGGTTGGGCGTGTCCGGCATCAGTTTCCCGACGAGGGTCAGGTCGGAGGCTTCCGTGTACTGGAGCCCGCTCTGGGCGAAGGCGGCCGCCGCCATGAGCAGCAGCGCGCAGAGTGCAATCATCCGTTTCATAAGGCGAAGATAACAAATATATTCTGAAATTGCGTACCTTTGCCGGGAATGGCAACAGCATCATGAAGTTCTATTCGTATTACAGGATTTCGAAACCCTCGGAGTCGAAGGTCGCTCCGGAGCGCGTGCAGGAGGAATACCGCCGCCTGCGCTCCCGTACTTTCTGGGGCGTCTGCGCCGCCTATTCTCAGTACTATGTCTGCCGGATGGCGCTGTCGGTGGTCAAGCAGCCGCTCATCGACAGCGGCACGCTTTCGGCCGCCCAGCTCGGCCTGGTCGGCTCCGCGATGCTGTTCGCCTATGCCTTCGGCAAGTTTGTGAACGGATTCATCGCCGATTACTGCAACATCCGCCGGTTCATGACGACGGGACTGATCGTTTCCGCCCTGGTCAACCTGCTGATGGGTGCGCTCGGCATCGTCCAGGGCCATACCGGCCTTCCGACGATGGCGCTTTTCATCGCGTTCGCCCTGCTGTGGGGCGTCAACGGATGGACGCAGTCGATGGGCGCTCCGCCGGCCGTGATCAGCCTGTCGCGCTGGTTCCCGCTTTCACGCCGGGGCACCTTCTACAGCATCCTGTGCGCCACGCCGTACCTGGGCAAGTTCCTGTCCTTCATCGTGACGGGTTTCGTGGTCGCTTCGCTCGGCTGGCAGTACGGCTTCCTCTTCTCCGCCGTGGGCGGTCTCCTGGGTGTCGCCATCCTGCTGGTTTTCGTTTCCGATACCCCTGAGAGCAAAGGACTTCCTTCCGTGCAGGATCTTTCCGGGGAGGAGGCGCTCCCGACGGATTCGATGCCGACGTTCACCCTGCAGCGGTGGGTGCTCCGGCATCCGGGCATCTGGATCATCGCGCTCTCCAGCGCATTCGTCTATATCGCGCAATATGCGGTGAGCGGCTGGGGCGTGCTTTTCCTGCAGAAGGCGAAGGGCTTTTCGCTGGAGTCCTCCAGCCAGATCATCGCCATTTCCGAGGCGCTCGGCATCGCCGGCACCGTCCTGGCGGGCTGGCTCTCCGACACGGTCTTCAAGGGCCGCCGCGCCGCTCCGGTGCTGCTGGCCGGCCTGCTGTGCCTGGCCAGCCTGAGCGCGTTCCTGCTGCTGGGCGGGGGGTATGCCGCCAACATCGCCTTCGTGGCGGTCTTCAGTATCTCGATCGGTGTGGTCTACTGCATCGTATCCGGCCTGATGGCGCTCGACATCGTTCCGCGCAAGGCCACCGGCGCCGCGCTGGGGCTCGTGGGCATTTCCAGCTACGTGGCCGCCGGCATCCAGGATGCCGTCAGCGGATGGCTTATCGGAGGCGGCGCCGCTACCGGCTTCGCCGCGACGTATGATTTCGGGGGCGTCACCGTGTTCTGGCTGGCGTCCTGCCTGCTTTCCTTCGTGATTCCGGTCGCCGCCTGGCGCCGCCTCAAGCCGTAGGGATTTACTTGCAGACCGCCCTTACCGGCAAGCCGTAGTAACGCATTTTCACCATTTCGACGGCTTTCGAAGAGGAGGTTCCCTTCAGGGAATAAGGGGTGGAATTCTTGGTCCCCAGCGAGGACGTCCAGTAGGCGCAGGTCGCTCCGCTTTCCTTCAGGCTGGTACCTGACTTGTACCCGATGGCAGGCAGGAAGATACTGTTGGTGTTGCCGCTCTTCTTGCTGGATACCTTGTATCCCTTCACGCCGTTGCGTGTCGTCCATGTCCAAGTGCAGTTCTTGATCAGTTCCTCCATCTCGGTCTTTGTCGGTGTCCGCCAGTTGCCGCCCATTACGACGTGTGCGGCGTCGTCGGCCGCCTCCAGGGTCTTCTTCCCGTCGGGAGCGAGCGTCCCCGTTCCGTATTCCTCTTCCTTGACCCGGTATTTCGAGTAGGTGGATCCTTCATTGTAGAGGTCGAACATCAGCCACTTGTACCTGCTGTAGCTGAAGTCGCTCTTCGGAGACGTTTCGGCCCATGCATAGTAGCTGCCGTTCGCTTCCGGCTTGCTCGCATTGACATTGCACGAGGCCCACTTCAGACCGGAAGGCAGTCCGAGGTCCACGGCCTGCTGCCCTTCCGGTTCCTTGACCGTTACCTTGCAGGTGGCTTCGATGCAGCTGTACTTGGCCGTAGCCCTGATGGTAACGGTGCCTGCCTTGATCCCCTTGACGACGCCGGCCTGCGTGACCGTGGCGATGCTTGTATCGTCCGAACTCCAGACAATCCCCTTGTAGGTGACGGTGGAGGGGTTGACGGTGGCAGTCAGGGTTTGGGTCGTTCCTTTGGTGAGGGAGAGGGTGGTGTTGCTGATGGAAACGGAAGTGGCGAGGACGGGTTTGTCTCCGCAGACCGGTCGGACGGAGCGGCCGTAGTAACGCAGGCTGCCCTGGTTCTCCGAATGGCCATCGGTAGAGTAAAGAAGGCTGTAAGAATCCCAAGGGCCGCTTATCGGATATCGGGCGTCGTTCCCGGGGAACAGCGTGTCGGACCAGAGGTCTCCTCCCTTTCCGAGCCAGCTGTTCGTGTTGTCGTGCCAGAATCCGGCAGCAGGCAGGAAGATGCTGTTTCCGTTAGCCTTGCACTTTACGTTGTATCCATTGACGCCGTTTACGCTCGTCCAGGTCCATGTGAACAGGGATTCGTCCAGCAACTCATTCTGCTCTTCCATCGTTGGCATGCGCCATTTCCCGCCGATCTTGACGCGGGCGACGTCGTCTTCCGGGTCGAGCCTGCGCTTGTTGTCCACGGTGCCGTTGGCACTCAGCGTATTGTATTTCGTGAGCGCGGTCTTGGTTCCGAACTTGTAGTTGTTCCAGGTATAGTCATCCTTGGCCTCGGTTTCACCCCAGGCGTAGTAGTCTCCAAAGGATTCCGGCTTGTCGGCTCCCACGTTGAACGAACCCCATTGGGCGCCGGACTTGGTCTTCATGTCCACTTTCTCCGGGACAGGGACCTGCGCCGGCTGCAGCTGTACGGCGACGGCCGCCATGCGGAAGACCTTGTTGCGCTGGAAGGCATAGTTCTTTTTCGTGCTCTTGACAAAGGATGCGCCGTTGTCCGCCGTTACCGTGATGGAGAAACCTTCCTGGAAAGAGGTAGGAGGAACCACCATCCAGAAGACGGTGGCTTCCGAAGCCGAAGCCCCCAGTCTGACCGGTTCCGCACAGTTGAGGATCAGCCGCTTCGATGCATTCTCGTCGAAAGAGAATGAAGGGACGGCGCCGGTGGAAACGTTTACGGTCGCTGTTCCGGAGAGCGTCTCTCCCTTGTTGCCCTGCAGCATGATGGACGAGACGCTGATCCCTTCTCCATAAAGGGAGAGGGAAAGCAGGCCTCCCAGGTTCTTGAACGACAGGTCATTGTCATCGCTGACGGCAACCATGGCGTTGGCACCAGGACCGAAGGTGCCCGCCCTGTAAGTCTGTTCCTCAGGGAAAGAATAGGAGATCCTGCCCTCTTCGAGCAGTTTCGTGGTCGCCCGGTAGGGATACACGGCATAGATATGGGCCGTTTCGAAAGTCCCGGAGGCACCGGAAGAGGTTCCGGCCTTCTCATAGGTGCAGACCTTGTCTCCGGTCTGTCCGGTGAACAGGAATTCCTGGTTCTCGGAGGTTCCGTTGAAAATGCTGATGCGGTCTCCTGCCTCCCACATGACGTTCATGGCAGCATCGGAGAATACGCGGGTTTCAATCTGGGAACCGGGGACCATGTCCGGGGTTTCCAGGTGCGCGGTGAACTGCTCGAACCGCCCGATGCGCTCCTTCGTTTCCTGAAGAGGTTGCCCGGGGGTGGATTCTTTGTCGGTGCAAGCGGTAAGTCCGGCGGCGAGAATCAAGCCGGCGAGTCCCGAAACAAGATGGATAGGGGATTTCTTCTTCATGATTTCTTCGTGTTCAAGTTTACCAGTCATTCTCACTTCCGTCATCTTCAAAGCCCTCGGTAGGTGAGGTATCCATGATCCCGGTTTCTGTTTCAATGAGCAAGACGGAGGCTTCCGGCCTCTCGTAAAATTGTTTGGTTGATGATTTGAAAGACATTATATAATTTGTTTATTTATACTCCATCAGATAGAGCCCGGTCTGTGCCTGGATGAGGTACAGGTTCTTCCGGTAGTGGGCGAAGTCCTCGAGTTCGCCGGTGGTGTGGCCGCCGCCCATGTCCAGCACCGTGACGGGGCGCTGCTTCCGCAGGTCCCAGACGAAGAGCCAGCTCGGGTATTCCGCGTTGCCGACGCCCGTGGGCATCATCAGCTTGCCCTTGTGGATGCACAGGCCCTGGCCGATCGTGGCATAGCTCAGCCCGTGGTCTTCCACCACGTAGTTCTCCAGGGCGTCTCCGGGACGCAGCACCACCTCCTTGCCGGCCGACAGTTTGGGCAGGCGGAACTTGATGATCCTGTGGCGGTTGCCTTCGATGTCGCGGTCGCCCGTGGTGTTGCCGAAGCCGTACAGCATCTTGTGCCGGCGGTCGATGACCCACTGGAGGGCGTAGCCGAAATCCTTGTTCACGTCGTCGTAGCGGATGACCTGCACCAGCTCGGAGGACTGCAGGTCCGGACGGATGCGCTCGACGAAGAGCACGTCCTTCAGCCCGTTCCAGGGAATCTTGTGGCACTGGCTGACGTACACCAGCGGCATCGGGTCCTTCCGGTCGAACCGCTCCACGCCGAAGCTGACGACGTTGGCGTGGTTGGCGTCGCCCTGGCTGGCCAGGTTGAAGCGGCTGATCTTCCTCGGTTTCCCGTCCTCCAGGATCCACAGGTTGGCGATTCCGGTATGGTTGCAGCTCAGGACATAGTCCTTGTAGCAGTCCATTCCCTGGTAATTGCCCGGGTCGTAGGATGTGAGGTGCGTGGTCTTGAATCCGGTCCCGACGGGAGGGATGCTGACTTTCCCCTGCGCCCCGGCCAGGGCCGGGAGGAGGATGGCGAGCAACGCCGTGAGGAAGAATCGTGTTCTCATATAGGGCTTTCCTTTAAATGTTTACGTAGTGCCAGTGCGGGCCGAAGCGGTCGAAGGCGGCTCTGTCCAGCATCTCCCGGTCGTCGGGGTGGGCGATCGAGATGAGCAGCTTCGCGCGCTCCTGGAGCGATTTGCCGTAGAGGTCCACGGCGCCGTACTCGGTGATGATCCAGTGGGCGTCCGCCCGCGGCGTCACGACGCCTGCGCCGGGATTCAGGAAGGGGACGATCTTGGCTTTCCCCTTGTTCGTGCGGGAAGCGAAGGCCGTCATGGAAACACCGCCTTCGGACATGACGGCGCCTTTGACGAAATCGAGCTGCCCGCCGGTCCCGGAGAAGATGCGGGTGCCGATCGAATCGGCGCTGATCTGTCCCGTCAGGTCGACTTCCGTGGCCGAGTTGATGGCCATCATGTGCGGGTTCCGGCTGATGACCCAGGGATCGTTGACATATTTGATGTCCTTCATCAGGACGTCGGGGTTGTGGTCGATGAAAGAGTAGACGTCCTGCGAACCCAGCAGGAAGGATGCGACGATCTTGCCGGGGTCCGTTTTCTTGGCGGCCCCGTTCACCACGCCTTTCTTGATCAGGCGCAGGATCCCGTCGGCGAACATTTCCGTGTGGACACCCAGGTCCTTGTGGTCCGTCAGCTGTGCGGCGAGGGCGTTCGGCAGGGCGCCGATCCCCATCTGGATGCAGGCGCCGTCGGGGACCAGCTGCGCGCAGTTCTTTCCGATGAGAACCTCCGTGGGGGTGGGTTCGGCGAAATCCTTGGTGACCAGCGGCGTCTCATCGTACACCAGGAAGTCGAACCGGTCGATGTCCAGCAGGTCGCCGTAGGCGAAGGGGACGTTCGGATTCACGACGGCGACTTTCAGCCGGGCGGTCTCGACGGCCGCGAGCGAGCAGTCCACCGACGTGCCGAGGGAGACCTTTCCGTTCTCGTCCGGAAGGGAGACCTGCACGAGGGCGGCGCCGAGCTTGATGGCTCCGCTGCGGTAGAGTTTCTGCGATTCGCCCAGGTGGACGGGAAGGTAGTCGGCGTAGCCCGCGTTGACGTTCGCGCGCACGTTCGGCCCGACGAAGAAACCCTGCTCGAAGAAGATGCCCGCATATTTCGGGTCGGAGTAGGGGGCGGGCCCTTCCGTGTGGAAATGATGGAAATGCAGGTCTTCGACTTCGCCCGCTTCGGCCCGGCGCACCAGGGCGTCGATCAGGACATGGGGAACGCTGGCGACGCTGCTCAGGTGGATGTGGTCGCCGCTGCGGATGCCTTTCACCGCCTCGTCCGCGGAAACATAGTGGATTTCTTTCATCGTTCGTTTTCTTTATTTATACAACCTGCAAATATAGCCTTTTTTGCTAAATTTGCAGCCTATGAATACGATGGAACAGAAGTTGGATGCTTTTTCCCGCGCCCTCCAGGTGATGGACCGGCTGCGGGAGGAGTGTCCGTGGAATGCGGCGCAGACATACGACTCCCTGCGTCCGATGACATTGGAAGAGGCGTACGAACTGTCGGACGCCGTGCTGAAGAAGGATTTCTCCGCGCTGGAGAAGGAACTCGGCGACGTTTTCCTCCACGTCATCTTCTATGCGCGGATCGCGCAGGAGGAGGGCCGCTTCGATATCGCGGACGTCATGAACCGCCTATGCGAGAAGATGATCTTCCGGCATCCGCACGTTTTCGCCAAACACGCCGGCGGCATGACGGCGCAGGACGTGGCCGACAGCTGGGAGATGATCAAGGCGAAGGAAAAGGGCGGGAACAAACGGATTCTCTCCGGCATCCCGGATTCGATGTCCCCGATCCTGAAGGCGCACGCGATGCAGGACAAGGCGCGCGGCGTCGGCTTCGACTGGGAGGAGAAGCAGCAGGTCTGGGACAAGGTGAAGGAAGAGCAACTCGAGTGCGAGGAGGAGCTCAAGGCGATGGATGCCGCCCGCGACGAGGCTTCCCTCGCGGCGGCCCGCGACCGCGCCGAAGAGGAGATGGGCGACTACCTGTTCGCGGTTGTCAATGCGGCGCGCCTGTACGGGATCGATCCCGACAAGGCCCTTCACCGGGCCTGCGACAAGTTCCGCCGCCGCTTCACGTATCTGGAGGAACACACCATCCGGCAGGGGAGGGACCTGCACGACATGACCCTCGCCGAGATGGACGCCATCTGGGACGAAGGAAAGGCGAAGGGACTGTAAAAAGGTGCATTTTGTCATTCAGAATACATTTTGTACCTTTGCACGTTATGTCTGATTATCGGATTGTTGAGGTAAAAGGAAGGAAGGACTTGATGCGTTTCATCAAGTTCCCTGACCAATTGTACAAGGATTGCCCGCAGTATGTTCCTGCGCTCCATTCCGATCAGGTCCATTCGCTGACGAAGGTGTCCACGCTTTCCTACTGCCGCCGCAAGATGTGGCTGGCGCTGGACGGCGGCGGGGCCGTCGTCGGCCGCATCTGCGCGATGATCAATCCCCGCTACAATGCGTTGTACGGGAAGAAACGCGCCCGCTTCGGGTGGTTCGACCTCATCGACGACCGCGAGGTGGCGCGCCTCCTGCTCGGTACGGCGGAGGCCTGGGCGAAGGAGAACGGGATGAACGAGATCCACGGCCCGCTCTATTACAACACGCTCGGCAAGCAGGGCATGCTGGTGGAGGGGTTCGAGAACATCCCGCCGTTCAACTGCCTGTACAACTTCCCGTACTACAACGACCATGTCACGTCGCTGGGCTATGTGAAGGAGTGCGACTGGCTCCAGTACAAGATGCCGGCCAACCAGGGCGTCAGCGAGAAGATCACCCGGATGGCTTCGCTCCTCAAGCAGCGCTACAACCTGCACGAAGGCAGCCTTGACAAACTGAAGAAAGACAAGAAGATGGTCCGCTATTTCTTCGACGTGTACAACGAGAGTTTCGCGAAGTCGGTCTACAACTTCGTACCGTTCACGAAAGAGGAAATCGAAGAGGAGGCCAAGGCTTCGCTGCGTTTCGTCTCCGACAAGACCAGCAGCATCATCTTCGATGAAAACGAGGAGTTGGTGGCGTTTGGCATCACCTTCCCGACCATCTCCAAAGCCCTGCAGAAATGCAAGGGCAAGCTTTTCCCCTTCGGGTGGTACCACCTCCTGAAGGCGATGCGGGACTACGACACCGTCGACCTGATGATCAACGGCGCCGTCCCGAAATGGCAGAACTCGGGCGTGTCGGCCGTCTACCACAGCGCGATGTCCGAGAAATACATCGCGGCGGGAACCCGGTGGGCGATCGCGAACCCGCAGATCGAGTCCAACGGGGCGGTGAACGTGTGGTCGAAATACGACAGCGAACTGTACATGAGGCGGCGCTGTTACATCAAGGAGATTTGATTATATGGCAGAGAACAATACACTGGTGGACAAGATCCTGGGACTCCAGGAAAAATACCTTTCCTTGCAGGAACAGCTGACGGATCCGGCGGTCATCGCCGACATGAAGAAATATGTCCAGCTGAACAAGGACTACAAGCAGCTCAAGCCGATCGTCGAGACCGGCCTGGCATACAAGAAGGTGGTCGACGAGATCGCCGAGGCCAAGGACATCCTCATCAACGAGAAGGACGACGACCTGCGCGAGATGGCGCGCACCGAACTGGCCGACCTTGAACCGAAGGTCCCGCAGATGGAGGAGGACATCAAGATCCTGCTCATCCCGGCCGATCCGGACGACGCCAAGAACGCCATCATCGAGATCCGCGGCGGCACCGGCGGCGACGAGGCCGCCATCTTCGCCGGTGACCTCTTCCGCATGTACTCCAAGTTCGCCGAGAAGCGCGGCTGGAAGCTCGAGGTCAACGACGAGGCGCCGGGGACGTCCGGCGGCTACAAGCAGATCGTGTTCAAGCTATCCAGCAACGACGACGGCGTCTACGGCGTGATGAAGTACGAGTCCGGCGTCCACCGCGTGCAGCGTGTCCCGCAGACCGAGACCCAGGGCCGCATCCAGACGTCCGCGGCTTCCGTGGCCGTGTTCCCGGAGGCGGGCGAGTTCGATATCGAACTGAACATGAACGATATCCGCAAGGATACCTTCTGCTCGTCCGGTCCCGGCGGACAGGGCGTCAACACGACCTATTCCGCCGTCCGTCTGACGCACATCCCTTCGGGGATCGTCGTCCAGTGCCAGGAGGAGCGCTCGCAGCTCAAGAACCTCGACCGCGCGATGGAGGAACTCCGTACGCGCCTGTACAACCTGGAGCACCAGAAGTACCTCGACGGCATCGCCGCCAAGCGCCGTACGATGGTCTCCACGGGCGACCGTTCCGCCAAGATCCGTACCTACAACTATCCGCAGGGACGTGTGACCGACCACCGGATCAACTGGTCGATGTACAACCTGCCGGTCTTCATGGACGGCGACATCCAGGAATGCATCGACCAACTCCAGATCGCAGAGAACGCCGAGCGCCTGAAAGAAGCCGGCGAATAGTTTTTCCACCCGGCCGGAGGATACCGGCAGTGTGCTTGTCAACCACTTAAAAAACAAGGAATGAAACCAAAATTTTCTGCAGCGTTCATGCTGATGGCCGTGTTCTTCACGGTCTGTCTCATCACCTCCAACCTGTTCGCGACCAAGATCTTCTCGGTCGGCGGCATCGCGCTTCCCTGCGCGGTCCTCATTTTCCCGATCTCCTATATCCTCAACGACTGCTTCGCCGAGGTGTGGGGCTACCGCGCTTCGCGCCTGGTGATCTGGACGGCTTTTGCGATGAACTTCTTCGTCGTGCTTGCCGGCTGGCTCGCCGTCGCGCTGCCGGGCGCTTCCTTCTGGGACGGGGCGGAACATTTCGACTACATGTTCCGGATGGCTCCGCGGGTCGCTTTCGCGTCGCTGCTCGCCTTCCTGGCCGGTTCCACGCTCAACGCCTATGTCCTGAGCCGCATGAAGGTGGCGCAGCAGGGGAAGGCGTTCTCCCTCCGCGCCATCCTTTCGTCCCTTGCCGGCGAACTGCTCGACTCGCTGATCTTCATGCCGATCGCCTTCTGGGGCGCGCCCTGGAGCCAGCTGGGCCGGATGATGCTCTTCCAGGTGAGCTTCAAGGTGCTGTACGAGATCGTCGTCCTGCCGGTCACGGCCCGCGTCGTGAAGGCGCTCAAGCAGCATGAAGGCGTGGATGTCTTCGATGAAGGCATCTCGTACAATCCGTTCAGAATCAAAGACATTTAATTCATGGAAAGAAAAAACGAAGGACTGTCCGCGCTGGGCGGAAAGGCGGAATACCGCGACGACTACGCGCCCGAGGTGCTGGAGACGTTCGAGAACCAGCATCCGGACAATGATTACTGGGTGCGCTTCAACTGCCCCGAGTTCACGACACTCTGTCCGATCACCGGGCAGCCGGATTTCGCGGAGATCCGCATCAGCTACATCCCCGACCGACGGATGGTCGAGAGCAAGAGCCTGAAACTCTACCTGTTCAGTTTCCGCAACCACGGCGACTTCCACGAGGACTGCGTCAACGTGATCATGAAGGACCTGGTCAAGCTGATGGACCCCAAATACATCGAGGTGACGGGCATCTTCGTTCCGCGCGGCGGCATCTCGATCTGGCCCTACGCCAACTACGGCCGTCCGGGCACGCCCTACGAGGAACTGGCGCGCCGCCGTTTCGAAACCCACGAGTGACGCACGGTCTGACAATTTGGCAGGACGGGACGGTTGGCATGCCTTTCGTAATTGTTCTCACGCCGGGCAGGGTGTCCGGTGCAAAAAGAAAATTGAAAAAAGGAGAACAATACAATGGGAAAGATTATTGGAATTGACCTTGGAACCACGAATTCGTGCGTTTCCGTCATGGAAGGCAACCAGCCTACCGTCATCATCAACAACGAAGGGGAGCGGACCACTCCTTCCGTCGTGGCTTTCACCGACGGCGGCGAGCGGAAGATCGGCAACCCGGCCAAGCGCCAGGCGATCACGAACCCGAAGAATACCGTCTTCTCGATCAAGCGTTTCATGGGCGAGACCTGGGACCAGGTGCAGACCGAAGTCGCCCGTGTCCCCTACAACGTCACCCGCGGCGAGAACAACACCCCGCGCGTGGACATCAACGGCAAACTCTACTCGCCGCAGGAAATCTCCGCGATGATCCTCCAGAAGATGAAGAAAGTCGCCGAGGATTATCTCCGTCAGGATGTGACCGAGGCGGTCATCACCGTTCCGGCTTACTTCTCCGACTCGCAGCGCCAGGCCACCAAGGAGGCAGGCAAGATCGCCGGCCTCGAG
>JAEEGL011590243.1_pt1 | contig 18492 bp, 16 predicted proteins | sample 9134231 | NCBI WGS metagenome assembly JAEEGL01 (sample SAMN16246548, study PRJNA631951) | gut metagenome | biome: gut microbiome; feature: rumen; material: fiber-attached | host: Bos | place: Iran: Karaj | collected 2018-10 | reverse complement strand
AGGAATTTCCTCATCGTTTAATGATGTGGTGATTCCTGTTTTCATGATTCCACAGATAGCTAAATCAGTGGAACGGTCTAAGAACTCTTTAGCCCTTCCAGGACCATATTCCTTAACGATTTTATCCAAGATCTTACCTGAGAATGAACCGTAAGCGGATTCATCTATTACACCTTGCACAAGAATACCGTCCTTGATTACAACAGTAGCGTCTTCAGCAGGGTATACTACAGGACATTTGGAAATTTCGGCACTGTAGGATAAGTTTAAGTCATTAGGTAATAATAAAGAGAACAATTCCTTACCAGTCCACATATCGCCCTCATCCTTGAAGATGTATGACTCTTCACCGAATTCAGGGTCGTCTTTCAATACCCATTGTCCTCCTTTGAAGGTTGGGAGTTTCAAGTGTGATTTTCTGATAATTTGTAATGCTTGTTCTTCTGTGAATTCGACACCGTCACGGGTCAGGAGGTATGCTCCACTAATGTGGTCGTGAATAGCACCGATAATAGGTCCTCCGAACCTTGGAGACAAGATGTGTTCTTGTACACGCATCAATGACTTAGCTTCAGCTCTTGACTCATCAGTCTGGAACACGTGCATGTTCATTTCGTCTCCGTCGAAATCTGCATTGTATGGAGGACATACACATAAGTTTAACCTGAATGTTTTGTATGGTAAAACCCTTACTTCGTGTGCCATCATACTCATTCTGTGCAATGAAGGTTGACGATTGAATAAAACCATGTCTCCATCTTTCAAGTGTCTTTCGACGATGAAACCTGGTTCTAATTGTTCTAAGATTAATTCAATAGTTTCTTCGTTACGTATCCTGATTTTTCTTCCATCAGTTCTGATTACATAGTTTGCACCAGGGTGGATGTCTGAACCGTTTTGGATGTATTTTTTCATCTCTTCGATGTTCCATTCATTGACATGTACTGGTACGGTTACTTCTTTTGCAATCATTTCAGGAACTCCGACCTCATTGATACTGATGTTAGGGTCAGGGGAAATTACGGTACGTGCTGAGAAGTTTACACGTTTACCAGACAGGTTGGATCTGAAACGTCCTTCCTTACCTTTGAGCCTTTGGGTCAATGTTTTCAATGGTCTTCCGGATCTGTGTCTTGCAGGAGGAACACCACTGGCTTCATTGTCAAAGTAGGTGGTTACGTGGTATTGTAATAATTCCCATAAGTCTTCAACGATTAATTGAGGAGCTCCAGCTTCCATGTTTTCAAGTAATCTTTGATTGATACGTAAGATATCTACTAATTTGTGAGTTAAGTCGTCTTCTGAACGTTCACCGGTGTCTAAAGTAATTGAAGGTCTTACAGTTACTGGAGGTACTGGTAAAACGGTCAATACTAACCATTCTGGTCTTGCTACTTCAGGGTTAACACCTAAGACAAATGAATCATCATCAGTGATTCTTTCAAGTCTTTCACGGACTTCAGAAGCGGTTAATTTGTAATCTCCTTGACGAATAGTAACAGGTTTGTCTAATTTGATTGGTTCTTGGACCAATTTTTGAAGATATGCTTTGACATAGTTCCTGGTTTCGGTTCTGACTTGTCTAGCCTTATCCTCTTCAAATGTTTCCATGATTTGATCAGGGAGTAAATTAGCATCCTCAACAAGTTCGATGTATTTTTCGAAATCCTTGCTGTTTTCGTCATTTTCTGAGATATTTAATTTTTTAAGAATACCGTCATCAAATTTGCCTAATGCTTCAGTATAGATGGAAATTGAATTTTCAATGTCTTTGGACTCGCTGATGTCTTTTCTGAAATCTGAGATTTCTGAATCGAATTCGTTGAATGGAATCATGACATCGTCATCAACGTCTTCTGGAAGAGTTGATTTGAATAGCTTTTTGAGTCTTTTGACAATTCTATCAAGTTCCTTGTTTAAATCGGAATTTTTTGATGAGATAATCTTATTGAAATTGAAAATATAATCGATATCACTTTGAATCGCTTTTGATTCAACATTTTCAAATGTTGTTTCAATATTTTCTAATGAAGAATTCTTCTTACAGTGAGGGCATAACATTTTAGCATCAATGTAAGTTCTAGGAGAATCGTCACCAGAAATGTATGCATCAGTGAATAACTGTTTTGAAACGTTTCTTAAAATGGTTTCAATTCTTGAGTATTCCAAATCATCAACACCGTCAGGGAAATAATCGTTCCATACTTTTTTGACTATTTCCTCTTGCTTGTCTTCCTTCATTTCCAAGTTTTTGGTAGTGTTGTATAAATCTTTTAGAATGTTGGAAATGTTTTCTCCGCTATCTTTAGCTTCGTTGATTTTGGTAGCATATTCCTCAATTTTGTCATCAGTTAGAAGAACACGACCACATTCATTACAGGTTGAACGCAAGATTTTGTGAATTACGTCACCAAAACCAATGTGAATGACTGGCCTTGCAAGTTCAATACTACCGAAATGTCCTTGACAATCTCCTCCTCTGAAACCGCAAGTTCTACAGACTAAACTTGGGTCGATAACTCCTAAACGAGGATCCATTAAACCTTTTTCAATAGGGAAACCATCATCCTCATAGGTATCAGGAGTTTCAACTGTAACAACAGACATGTCACGAATATCTTCAGGAGACATTAGCCCAAAGTTGATTTGTTCAATTTTTTTAATAAATCCTTTCAATGTATTGGCTCCTTTAAAACTGTAATTATGCTTTGTCTCCTAAAACTAATTTAGGGAAAATACATAAACTCTTAAGTTCGTCTAATAATAATTTAAATGCGTATGAAATTTCAACCGGATAAGTTTCTACATCTCCACAAATTGGGCAGTATTTCTTATTCTTATTCTTGTCGTATACCGCTAACATTCCACAATTTTCACAAACAATTGCGTCGTATTTGTCGGATTCATCAAGAAGTCTTTCTTTTAAGGTTAATGCTGCACCGTGTGCGATAAGACAGTCTCTTTCCATTTCTCCGAATCTTAAACCACCTTCACGTGCTCTACCTTCGGTAGGTTGACGTGTAAGCACTTGTACCGGACCTCTGGAACGAGCGTAAACCTTATCAGTTGTCATGTGATGTAATTTTTGGTAATATGCAACACCTACGAAGATTTCAGCGTCGATTCTTTCACCGGTAACACCACTGTATAATGATTCACATCCTGCGGACTCGAATCCATTGTTGATGAGCTCTTGTTTGATTTCATCTTCAAGTGTTTGGTTGAATGGGGTTGCGTCTACACGTTTTCCTTCAAGACAACCTGCTTTACCTGCAACCATTTCCAATACCTGACCAATGGACATCCTGGATGGAATAGCGTGAGGGTTAACTATCAAATCAGGAACGACACCAAATTCTGTAAATGGAACGTCTTCAGGGGACAATATTAAACCGACAACCCCTTTCTGACCGTGCCTTGATGCGAATTTGTCACCAAATTCAGGTTGCCTGGTATCCCTTACTCTGATTTTAGCTAATCTTGAACCTTCAACGGTTTCTGATAAAAGAACTGCGTCAACAATACCTTTTTCACCGTGTCTTACGGTTACTGAGGTTTCTCTTCTTTTATCTGCAATTGTACCTAAGTTTTCTTCCAGGAATCTTGGTGGTGAAGTTTTACCAATCAATACGTCACCGGATTCTACGTAGGATTCCGGATTTACTACACCGTCTTCATCCAAGTTTCTGTATACCTCTTCGGACCTGTATCCTTTGACGTTTTTGTCAGGCACTTCGAAGTGGTCGGATAAACCACCGGCATACATTTTTTCTGATGTATCATATGACCTGAAGAAAGAAGATCTTGCTAAACCTCTTTCTAAAGATCCTTTGTTAATGACCATTGCGTCTTCCATGTTGTATCCTTCGTAGGACATCAATGCTACAACAAAGTTCTGACCGGATGGTCTTAAGTCGTAATTAGTTGAATCGATAATACGTGTTTTTACGATAGGAGTTTGAGGATGGTGCAATAGGTGTGCCCTTGTATCGGTACGTAATGCATAGTTAGATACATATAAACCCAATGCTTGTTTTGTCATACCTGCTTCCATTGTGTTCCTTGGAGAGGAGTTGTGGTCGGAAAATGGAATGATTCCTGCACAGATACCAAGCATGGTTGCTGGGTCGATTTCCAAATGAGTGTGTTCCTCATTTAACTCTGCTAAACTCATAGCAATGTATGAGTTTTCTTCTTCTTCTGCATCCAAGTATTCAATGAGACCTTTTTCAATTAAGTCATCCCATTTGAGCTTGCCGTTTGCAATCTTGTTTAAGTGCTCTTCTCTTAAGAGAGGAACTCCTTCTTTAACAATGATTAATGGCCTTCTAGCCCTACCAGGGTCATTGAATATGTAAATCTCGTTATTATCTTCGTAATAGGTAATATTCATTTCATGAGATACTTCGCCGTTTCTCCTTTTTTCTCTCATGTCTTGAGTGAAGTTTACAGGATCTTCGCAGTAACCTAAAAGTTCACCGTTAATGTAGATTTTGGTTTGGTTAGGTTTAGGTTCGAATCTGACTGGTCTAGAAGGAATGTCTTCTTCTTGAACCGGAATTTCATCATCTGCATCTTCTTCAATATCATCATCAGATTCAACGACTTCTTCTTCCACTTCTTCAATATCTTCAGACTCAACGACTTCCTCTTCGGTTTCTTCAACGACAGGTGCTTCAGCATCAACAAGTTCTTCTTCATCAACAGCAGGTTCTTCTGCTTCTGCTGCTTCGGCAGCTGCATCTTCAATAATTTGTGCAACTTTAAACTCGAAGTCTTTGAAATCCTTCTTGTAGGATTGCCATTTTTGTCTACGTTTATCCTTATTGAATTTTTGAGATATTGTGTCGTCGTTTCTTAATTCTTCACTGTCAAAGTATGATTCGATTTGTTCAACATGTTCATGAATTCTTTCTAAACGTTCATCGTCAGCAAATTCTTCTTTCAATTCATTGATTCTGGAATTAACATGTTCGAATGGAACTATACCATCAAAACCGAAATAATGAAATGCTTTTCTCTCATCAGTATTAGGTCTTTTTAATTTCTTAGCCAACATCTCACCTCCTTAAATCAACTCAACATCCATTCTCTCGATTACATCGATAATCTCTTGCTCATCGGAACCTTCTGAAATATTACATAATAAAGCTAAGTTCTTTACCAAACCACAATTTGGTCCTTCTGGAGTTTCGTTTGGACATATTTTACCAAATTGGGTTGGGTGCAAATCTCTTGCTTCGAAGTGAGGTTGACTTCTTGTTAATGGAGATACGACACGTCTTAAGTGGGAAAGTGTTCCCATGTAACTTGTCCTGTCTAAAAGTTGGCTTACACCAGCTCTTCCACCAACCCAGTTTCCAGTAGCGATTGCATGTTTAATATTTTCAGTTAAAACATCACTACGAACTGCTTGTTTAATTGAAAGTTCTTTTCCACGAGAAAGGCTTCTTTCAAGTTGATAACTCATATCTCTGGTTAAGTTTGTAAAAGCGACTCTGAATAAATCTTCCATTAAATCTCCAGAAACTCTGAGTCTTTTGTTAGTATAATGGTCCTTATCGTGAGGTTCTCTTTTTCCTTCGATAACTTCTAATAACATCTCGGTCATTTCAGCTAAATAGATAGCTTTGTCGTAACATCTTTCTTCTTCAGTACCCATATGAGGTAATAAATAACGGTTTACGACATCACGAGCTCTTTTCAAACGATAATCATTAGGCATGTTTCTTGCTACTTTGTTACCAATGTATTTGATAGCTGCAAGACGTAAGTATTCTCTTCTTTCCTCAAAGGTCATTCCATCCATTTCGCTTTGGTCTAATTTCAATGCTTCGGAAGAGACTTGCAAATCATCCGCAATCATCATTTGGAAGTTATTGTCGTCAGAAATTGCAGTAATGATTTCTTCATCTGTAGATAATCCGAGAGCCCTTAATAAGATAACTAATGGAATTTCTCCTGGAAGGTAAGGGAATGAAATTCTTAAGAACACTCCGTTTTTACGTGGTTTTTTGTATTCCAAGGTAATCCTTGCTCTGAAACCACTTTTGATTGAAGTTACAACAGCTTTCGCATGTCTGTCTTCAGGTTTGTCAAGACGTTCAAGAATGATTTTGTTTGGAGCGATCTCTTCCATTGTAACAACAGCCCTTTCGGAACCGTTTACAATGAAGTATCCTCCTAAGTCTTGAGGGTCTTCATTCTTTTCTATTAATTCTTCAGCACTGAGACCGTTGAGATGGCAAATGTCGGATTTGAGCATAACAGGCAATTCACCTATGTATACTTCTTCCAATTCATTTTCTGGTTCTCCTTCTTCATTTAAGGCCATTTCAAGGTACATGTCCGCTGAATAATTTAAGTTTCTAAGTCTTGCTTCAGTTGGATCAATTTCACTACGTGATCCGTCAGCTTCTTTATTTGATGGCTTTTCAATACGTACTTTACCAGTTTTTAAAGTGTATTTTCCATCCTCTAAAGTAATAGGTTCAGTAATATCAATGATATTCTGAATTCTATTATTGACGAAATCGTTGTATGATTTAATATGGTGATCCACTAAATCATATTTATCAAAAAATGCATCAACTAATTTCCAATTATTCTCTGTCATGGATATCCTCCAGCATTACGTACGCTATAAAAATAATTAACTAAATAAAAATAAAATGCAATTAGGATTGACCTAATGTTAAATAATTCATTTAATCATTATTCTTAATTTACTCATAACTATCTCCTATAGATAATTCCTCTCAAACTAAGTTCTAAATTTATTATAATGAATTTCTAAAAAAACAAAAAAACACAGAAATTATATATTATAAATTTCAAGCTCTAATATTATATTTATTCTTCTACGATCCTATAAGTTACAAATTCCCCAGCAGTTTGACTTTCACGAGTTATTCTTAAGACATTTCCAGGTTCTGCACCTATAGCTTTCACAACAGGATCTTTAGATTTAATTTTAGGAAGGTCTTTAAAATCGTAATCAACTTTACTAAATTCTTCTGAAATTTCTTCTTCAGTCATGATCTCATGCTTTGGTACGAGCATATGGTTTTGAATATCGATTTTCAAATTTTTTCCTCCGAAATGAAAAGTTAAAATATAAAATTAGAAACAGGCCTGACGGGAATTGAACCCGCGGCCGCTTGGTTAAAAGCCAAGCGCTCTGCCAGACTGAGCTACAGGCCTATATGACTTAATTACCATTTAGATATGAGCGCCCTGGCCGGGATTTGAACCCGAGTCGCGGGCTCGACAGGCCCACATGATAGCCCCTACACCACCAGGGCATATCGTTAAACAGTAATCATACACTACCAATTAATCTAATTTTCATCATATATAAATGTTGTGGAAAATAGGCATATTTTCACAAAAATCGTATATGATTTCAAATAAATAAATTGAGAATCCCGCCTGCCGGACTTGAACCAGCAACATTTGGATCTACAGTCCAACGCTCTGCCAAATTGAGCTAAGGCGGGCTAATGGGTCCGCCCGGATTTGAACCGGAGTCTCAGGCTCCCAAAGCCCAAAGGATCGACCAAGCTACCCTACGGACCCACACACAAAAATGTATGTAGATAACATACTAATAACATTATAATTTTACAACTATATAAATATTTCTATAATCTGAATAAATCAGCGAAAAATTCAAATTTTGAAAATGGATAAATGAGCCCCGGACGGGAATTGAACCCGCGACCACGAGATTACAAGTCTCGCGCTCTACCAGACTGAGCCACCGAGGCATCATGTCCATATTATAGAACAATATAATTTATATTAAATATCATTTAAATACTTTACGATGAAATACATTATTTCTTTAAAAATTTAAATAATAAAAAAATTATAATTAACAAACATGACAAATGATGAAACTGAATTGCTTAATAAGCTTGACGACACTTTAAAAAGCATTAAGGAAAAGAACGCTTTGACACACTGCATAACCAATTCCGTGACAATAAACGATTGCGCGAATGCAGTTCTTGCAATAGGAGGTTCACCCTTCATGGCGGAAGACGCTGAAGAATTGGAGGAAGTAGTGACAATAGCAGACGTTCTTGTCATCAATATAGGAAAATTAAGCAAAGATCAAATTGAATCAATGGAAATAAGCGCTAAAACCGCAAACAAGACAAATACTCCTATCGTTCTAGACCCTGTGGGCGTTGGAGTGACAGAACTCAGAAACAGAACAACACTCAACCTGATTGAAAACTATGACATCACTGCAATCAGAGGAAACATCAGTGAAATCAAGGCAATTGCAAACCTGGTAGGCGTTTTAGATGAAAGCAACACCGCAAAAGGTGTTGACGTTAATGCCGATGACATAATTACTGAAGAAAACCTTAAAGCGAATGGAGACCTGATTTGCACACTCGCCGAAAAATTAAACACCGTCATTTTGGCCAGCGGACCTATAGATATCCTCAGTGATGGTGAAACCACCGTAGTTATCGATAATGGAGACGACATGATGCCATTGATTACCGGAAGCGGATGCATGCTATCATCCATTGTGGGAAGCTGCATTGGAGGATCAAATCCGTTTGACGGAAGCCTTGCAGCAATCTTGGCAATGAACATTGCCGGTGAAAAGGCAAGAGCCAAAGTGGATGAAAGAAATGAGGGAACAGGTTCATTTAGAGCATATCTGATTGATTATCTCTACAAAACCGATAGCGAAACCTTAATCAATGAATCAAATATCAGGATACTATGAAAAAATTAGACTTATCTCTATATCTCGTCACAGACAAAAGCGATGATGTGGAAAAATTCCTAAAGACAATAGAAGAAGGGATAAAAGGCGGAGTTACTGTAGTTCAAATTAGAGAAAAAACTGCAGATACACTTGACTTTTTCAATCTGGCTTTGAAAGTCAAGGAGATAACCAGAAAATATAATGTTCCCCTAATCATCAACGACAGAGTTGATGTTGCCCTTGCAATCGATGCAGAGGGAGTTCATGTCGGCCAATCTGACATGCCCTGTGACGTTACAAGAAAGCTGGTCGGCCCGGATAAGATTGTCGGGGTTTCAGCAGCAACAATCGATGAAGCAAAAAAAGCCGAAAAAGATGGTGCAGACTACATTGGGACTGGAGCGGTATTTCCAACCGCAACTAAAGACGATGCACCAAAAATAACAAAAAAAGATTTAAAAGAAATTGTGGATTCAATCAATATTCCGGTTGTAGCCATTGGGGGAATAACACTGGACAATGCTCATGAATTGATTGATACCGGAATCGCAGGACTCTCTGTTGTTAGCGCAATAATGAGTTCCGATGATCCCAAAAAATCTTCAGAAAAGCTATTAAATATATTTAATAGCTAATTCTTACTATTTTTTAAAGCCTCTACGGCAGCTAATTCCTTACCGGCGAGCATACTGATACAAGCTCCACCACCACTACTTAAATGGCTCATGTATTCTTCCAAGCCAAGGCCTGCTGTAGCAGCAGCGATGTGCCCTCCGCCGATTAATGTGAATCCTTCGGAAGTTGCCATAGCGTTAATCAGGTCTTCTGTACCCATTGCAAATTTAGGATCTTCGAATACACCTGCCGGACCATTGGCAAAAATGTATTTTGCATCCCTGATTTCCTGTGCATAAAGAGCAATGGTCTTTACGCCAATGTCAAAGATGGATTCATTAGGAATTTCGTTACTGTCAAAGTCCTTTCTTTCACCGTCAATATCGCAAGCAACATCAATAGGATATTTCACCTTATCGCCAAATTCATCAATTAATTTCTTGGATCTGGCAACCATATCTTCATATCCTTTGCTGATAATGAATTCCTTGTTTACTTCACCAATGTCTGCGCCGGATGCCCACAATACGATATTTCCAACAATACCAGTTGTTAAGATTGAATCTGCTGTTCCATTACTCAAAACATTCTCCATTACATCAATTGAATCTTCAGGTTTCATTCCTCCAAGCAGGAACACACAAGGATGCTCTACATTGTCAAGCGCATCCTGGATAACGGTCAATTCCTTCTCCATTACCCTTCCGGCTGCGGAAGGAGTGTTTACTGTGAATCCGACCAATGAAGCCTGAGACCTGTGGGCCGCTGCAAAAGCGTCATTGACGAAATAGTCTATCAATGGAGTCAATTGGGTTACGAGATGAGTTTTTGATTGTTCCAAAGGAGTCCTTGAAAGAGTTTCTTCAGAGAAAAACCTTGCATTTTCAAGCAATAGAATTTCATGAGGTTTTAAAGCTTTGATTTCTTTTTTAACAGCATTAGAGAATAATGAATCAATATATTTAACTCTTAAATTTAAGATTTCTGATAATGCATCAGCATGTTGAGATAATGTTGTGAAGTCCTTTTTACCCGGACGGGATTGGTGAGCAAGCAATACCACTTTTGCGCCTTTGTTTGATAATTCCTTAACAGTTTGAGCGTGCAATTTTAATCTGGTGTCATCCAAGATGATTCCAGAACTTGGATCTACCGGAGCGTTGATGTCAATCCTTACGAGAACCGTCTTATTTTCAACATCAAAATCATCAATTGTATTAAATTCTTTAGCCATTTTCTCACTCTATAATTTACTTACTAAATCAAGTAAAGCTTCTTTAGGGTTTTCAGCTTTGACGATACCGGATGCAAGCAGTACTCCGTCTGCACCCAAATCCATAGCTGCTTTCATATCATCACCAGTTGTAATACCTGCACCGCATAAAACTTTGACGTCCTTATTAATTGCTTTAACTTCCTTAACACTGTTTTCAACAACTTCAGGCTGTGCCTGTGATACTGGAATGCCTGTACCAATTAGTTCAGGCGGTTCGACAGCCACTGCAACAGGACCAAGGGCCGCAATCGCTTTTGAAGTTTCAATGTTGTTGGTGCACACACATGATTCAATATTGTTTTCCTTACACAGTTTCACCACTTCGGCAATATCTGCAAGCTTCATCCTGTTTTCAGAATGGTTTATCAGAGTTCCGCTGATTCCTGCTTCGATTAAGGTATTAATCAAGTTGGAACCGGTATGTCCACCAGGGGATATCGCGTCGATGTGCTGTGCAAAAATAGGGATTGAAGTCTCTTCGCTAATCCTATAGATATCTGCCGCTTGAGGAGCTGCAACCATAGTAATTCCAGATTCGCTGGCGGCACTTTCCAAGTCATGTGCAAGTTCTAAAGCATTTAAACCACTTGATTCCAAATAAGTTTTATAGTTTAATATTACAATTGGAGTGTCCATAATAATCCCACAATAACTTTTTAATTAAATATTTAGAAAACATTATTAAATAAATTTTTGATTTAATTATTCGTGCTAAAAATGTATATACTATCAAATTCAAAAATTAATCTGATTTTATGTCATTCAATAAAAGCCAAATCGAAAAATTAGAAAAAAGTGGATACAGATTCGTCGGCAAACATGGCCACGCAGCAGTGAAAACCTGCCACTGGACTCGTCAAAGCATATCCGATAAGGGAGTATGCTATAAGGAAAAATTCTACGGCATCCAATCACACAGATGTCTCCAGATGTCTCCAGCCGTACCAAACTGTCAGCAGGAATGCGAATTCTGTTGGAGAGACCTTACATACACCCAGACAACCTGGGAAGATGAGGAATACGACGAACCTAAAGTCATCGTTGACGAAGCCATCAAAGCTCAAAATAACTTAATGTGCGGTTTTTATGGGAATGACAAGGCAAACAAAAAGAAACTGGAAGAGATGAAACACCCAAACAATGCTGCAATATCCCTTGCAGGGGAACCGACCCTCTACCCTAAAATCGATGAACTGATTGGTGAGTTCAATCGCCGTGATTTCACAACATTTGTCGTGAGCAACGGGCAATGCGTCGACAGATTGCGCAATCTTGAAAACGATCCGTATCAACTATACCTTTCCTTGGACGCACCTGACGAGAAAATATTCAATGAAGTCTGCAGACCTAGAATAAATGATGCTTGGAGCAATTTAAATGAATCTCTTGAAACATTAGCTAGTTTTGACTCCCGCACATGTATAAGGAATACCTGCGTTAGGGGAAAAAATATGGAAAATCCAGAAGAGTATGCGAGACTAATAAAAAAAGCCGACCCTGATTATGTCGAGGTCAAAGCATATATGTATGTGGGCTCATCCCGTGAAAGATTAACTATGGACAATATGCCTACATTTGACGAAGTCAAGGATTTCGCCAGAAAAATCGGTGATGCCTGTGGCAAAGAATTAGTAAATGAATCTGAAATTAGTCGAGTCGTTCTGCTCGAATAAAATTTCCAGATACATCTAACTCTTCAAGTGTTAATTGAGTTTTAATATAGCAAAATTATTTGCCTTCTGCTTTTATTTCTTCACAAAGTTCAACAGCTTTGAGAGCAGCCTTTTCCATTGAGGTTTCGAATGGAATACCTGCTTCCTCTAAAATCCTTTGACCTTCTTCTTCGTTGGTTCCAGTTAACCTAATTACAATAGGCACTTTGCGATCAGTATCTTCTAAAGCTTTGATTACACCACGAGCAACATCATCCGCTTTGGTGATACCACCTAAAACATTTAAGAATACGACTTTAACACGTTCATAGTTTAAAACAATGCTTAAAGCTTGGTTGATAATGTGTTCTGAAGCTCCTCCACCAATATCAAGGAATGTTGCTGGTTCTCCGCCATTGAGCTTGATCATGTCCATTGCGGTCAATGTTAAACCTGCACCATTACCGATTACGGCAATGTCCCCGTCTAATTGGACAAAGTCAACAGCTTTCTTTTTATAATGCATTCTATCTACCAAATCCTGATGCCTAAACAATGAATCGTTTTCAACCACCATTTTAGCATCAGCGGCAATCAGGCCCTTTGGAGTTAAGACCAATGGGTTGATTTCAGCGGTGTCCGCATCGTATTTGGTAAATACATTATATAGCTTCCAGATAATATCTCCCATTGGAGAAATTAACTCAGATGGCACTTCCATCTTGCGTGCAACTTCACGTGCTTCATAAGGTAAAAATTCAAGTAAAGGATTCGGATAGTATTTGATGATCTTTTCAGGATTGGTTTTCGCCAGATTTTCGATTTCAATTCCACCTTCTTTACTTGCAATAATGACCGGTCTTCTAGCACCCCTATCAACAGACACAGTTACAAAAAATTCATGCAAGATTTCTGCTTTTTCTTCAACTAATAAATGTTTTACTTTTTCGCCTTTAATTTCCATTCCTAAAATTTCTTCAGAAACTTTTAATGCTTCACCAGGGTTGTCTGCGAATTTAACTCCACCTGCTTTACCTCTACCACCAGTTAAAACTTGTGCTTTGATAACAACAGGTACACCCATTTCTGAAGAAATGGCCATTGCTTCTTCAGGATAATTTGCAACGTGGCCTTCTAAGATTGGAATTCCTTCGTTATGAAAAATTGTTTTTGCTACATTTTCAAAAAATCTCATTATAACACCTTATTCAACTAAAGCATATCCTGCTTCGAAAGCAGCAATATTTTTCTCTTCTGTTCCTTTAGGAACGCTAGCTTCAACAGCCTTAATAGCTGCTTCTTTAGATATGACTTTAGTAATTTTTGTAATAGCTCCAACCATAACAATATTCGCTACGATTTTAAGACCGATTTCATCAGTAGCAGTCTGTGTTGCAGGAGCTTCATAAACATCAATATTATGCTCTTCAATAAAATCTCTTACATCTTCAACATCAGTTGTTCCAGGATCTACAATTAAAGTTCCATTATCCTTCAAATCCACAATATATTTAATCAATGCTTCATTGGACATTGCAACTAAAATATCCGGACTTTGAACTTTAGGATAGTCAACTTTAGTGTCACTTATAACAACTTCACATTTAGAAGCCCCACCACGAGCTTCCGGACCATAAGATTGGGTTTGAACAGCTTCTTTTTCATCAAAAAGACTTGCAGATTTACCTAATATAATACCTGCAAGAATTATTCCTTGACCTCCAAATCCACAAATTCTAATTTCAGTTCTCATATTATCCACCTATAATTCTGTTGAATATGCAGAATTGATAAGAGTTTTCTTACCAGATTTTTCCACACTAATCCTTTCAAGGTTATTGGTAAATTCGTCTTTTTGAATGTTGGCAAATTCACCAACGACTATTTTACCCTCTAATTCTTTTGCACTCATCCTATCTGCAGCAGATTTGAATACAGAATTTGCTTTCATTACTGCAGCCATTGCAGTAGGAGTTCTAAGTTTATTTTTACGGCCATAATAAGTTGGACATTGTGTTGCAACTTCAATGAATGAAAATCCATCATTCTTAAGTCCATCTTTAATTGACAATACTAAATTTTCCATTTGAACTGTTGACCATCTTGCAGAATAGGTTGCGCCTGCAGCCGCTGCAAGCTCAGCTAATTTAAATGGAGTATCCATATTCCCATAAGGCGCAGTTGTTCCGAAACTGCCTTTAGGTGAGGTAGGGCTGATTTGACCACCAGTCATACCATAGATATTATTATTGATACAGATAACAGTTAGATTAATGTTTCTTCTAGCTGCGTGAATTAAATGATTACCTCCAATGGAAGCTGCATCCCCATCACCGGTAAATACAACTACATCCAAATCCTTATTGGCAGTTTTCAAACCAGTTGCAAAGCTTAATGCCCTTCCATGAGTGGTATGAAGAGAATCGCAATTTAAATAACCTGGAATCCTTGAAGAACAGCCTATTCCAGAAACCATTGCAATATTGTCAAAATCCATATCCGCTTTTTCCATAGCTGCTAAAAATGCATTGATGATTGCACCGTTTCCGCAACCTGGGCAGAAAATGTGAGGCAATCTGTCTTCTCTTAAATATGGGAGAAATCTATTTTTATTTTCTGACATTTTAGTTTCCTCCAATCTTATTAATTTCATCTAAAATTTCATCAGGAGTAGGTAATAATCCTCCGATTACCCCCATTAAATGAACATTGGTGTCTTTTTTAAGGACACGGTCAACTTCATAATACATTTGGCCTAAGTTCATCTCTACGACAAGCACGTCGCTGGCGTTCTTTGTAATCTCTTTCAATTGTTCATCAGGGAACGGCCATGGGGTATCGATTTTGATGTAACCCACTTTTTGATTATTTGCCCTTGCCTTATTTGCAGCTTCGACAGCTGATCTGACAGGAGCTCCATAAGAAACAATGATAATATCTGCATCTTCACAATTTTCAGACCTGACAGAGCAGATTTTGTCTTTATTATTTAAAACTTTATTACAGATTCTTTGGACAAGATTATGATGAGTTTCAGGAGTGTTAGTATCAGGATAGCCTCTTTCATCGTGAGTTAGACCTGTTACATGAATATTGAATCCATCACCAAATGCAGGCATAGGGGTTGTTCCGTTTTCAATATTTTCAAACGGCAAGTAATCATCTGTCTTTTCAGGCCTTTTTCTTGCAACAATTTCAATATCGTCATCAATGATTATCTTTTCTCTCATATGCCCTATAACTTCATCTGCCATGACAAACACAGGAACCCTGTATTCCTCAGATAGATTGAATGCCTTTACTGTGAAATCAAAAAATTCCTGAACGCTTGATGGAGACAATGCGATTGGCTCATAATCTCCGTGAGATCCCCAACGTGCTTGCATCATGTCTGATTGTGAAGCCATGGTTGGCTGAGCTGTTGAAGGGGAACCCCTCTGAACATCAACAATGACAATTGGAGTTTCTGTCATGAATGCATAACCTATATTTTCCTGCATTAATGAAATTCCCGGACCTGAGGTTGCTGTCATGGATTTGGTTCCTCCCCATGAACCTCCAATAATAGCTCCTGCAGATGCGATTTCATCTTCCATTTGAACAAATGAACCTCCAACTTTTGGTAATTCACGAGCTAAAGTTTCTGCAACTTCTGTAGATGGAGTAATAGGATAACCGGCAAAGAATCTGCAACCTGCAGCTATTGCTCCTTTAGCACATGCTTCATTTCCTTGAATAAATAATTCTTCAGCCATTTTATACACCTACTTTTTATGCTTTGTGAATAACGGATTAAAGTTAACATCCTCATTCATCCACCAATTTTCTGGCAAATCAACTGTGATTGCCTGATCTGGACATGCGACTTCACAAGTGCCGCATTTAGTACACCTTTCTTCAAATTTTACAAACGGTAATTGAACTCCTTTTTTATTAACTTCGGGAGATATAGCATATACGTTCTTATAACACATGAATAAGCAAAGGTGGCATCCTTTACATAAATCTTCGTCAATAATAATCAATTTATAATCTCCTATAAATTCTATAATAAATTAAGATAGAATATGAATTATATATGTTAATAAGCATTTAAATATCTTATGAAAAATCATGATAATTAAAAAAATTTAATAAAAAATAAAATAATAAAGATAATCATGAAAAGTTTGACTACCCCAATCAGCGACGAGGACATATCCAACCTTAAAGTTGGAGACCAAATCACCATTTCCGGAACAATCTACACCGGCCGCGATGCAGCCCTTCCGCAGCTTGTTGAGTTAATCAACCAAGATGATGTTCCTTTTGACCTGAAAGGCTCTGTTATAATGCACACCGCATTCAGCGATGCGGGAATCGCACCGACAACAAGCAGCAAAGTGGAGATTGAATCCTCAATTGAACCATTGAGTGAAGCGGGCGTCAAAATACATATCGGAAAGGGAATGCTGAGCGATGAAACCGCTGAAGCGCTGGCCCAAAACAATTCCATTTTTGTAATAACACCTCCAGTTGCGGCATTGCTTACAAGCAAAGTCTGTGAAAAAAGGTGTGTCCTATTTGAAAATGAAGGCATGGAAGCCCTGTTCGAATTGAAAGTGAAGGACATTCCAGGGATTGTCGCCATCCATAATGGGAAAAAAATTTAAATAAGCTTGCTTCCAGTGTGTTCAGGCTCCTTCTTGCCGTTGAATACATCGACATCCAATGACTTGTTTCTAAATGAAACAATTATAGTGCATATTGCATCACCTGTGACATTGACCGCTGTTCTGAGCATGTCCAGGATATGGTCTATTCCAAATATCACTCCAATGGCCTGTACCGGCAAGCCTACGGAATTAAATACCATTGTCAAAGTGACAAGACCTACTGAAGGGACTCCGGCAGTTCCGATTGAAGCCATTACCGCAGTGAAAATCACTGTCAGGAGTGCTGATACTCCCAGATCCATACCATAAGCCTGAGCTGCAAACATTACTGCGACACCCTGCATGATGGCTGTTCCGTCCATGTTAATTGTAGCTCCCAAAGGAATTGTGAATGATGATACATCACGGGAAACTCCCATTTCGGTTAATTTTTCCAGGTTTAACGGAATTGTAGCATTCGAAGTGGAAGATGAAAATGCGAAAAACATTACCGGCACGAATCTCTTGAAGAACTTGATAGGATTCAGCCTTGTAAAGACCACCAATAATGCCGGATAGACTAAAAATACCTGGATGGCCAGACCAATCAATACGCAGAATACATATTTTGCCAAAGGAATTATGCCTTCAAGCCCCAGGCTTCCAAAGGTTTTTGCCATCAGACAGAATACTCCTATAGGGGCGAATTTCATTACGAGAGATGTCATTTCCATCATGATGGTGTTTCCTTCAGTGAAAATCTTATTGGATATCTTTGTTTCTTCCGGCAATTTGGCCAGAATAATACCTATTATCACTCCGAAAATGATTATCGGCAACATATCGCCCACCGCTAAAGAAGTGAAAGGATTTTCAGGAATAATATGACGATTGTGTCGATCATTGATTGGTTTAATGTTACATTTGATGCCTGAGCAACAGATGCCATATTCAATCCAAGGCCCGGTTTAATCATCATGCCGATGAAAAGGGCGATAGTTACGGCCATAGCTGTTGTTAAAATATAGAAAAGGACTGTTGTCCCACCAATTGTACCTATCTTTTTAACATCGGAAATGGATGCAACGCCCACAACAATTGAACAGAAAACCAGCGGAACAACCAACATTTTCATTAATCTGATGAAAACCGTTCCTCCCAAATGGAAGACATTGTTCATAAGGATTGTATTTTTAATAAATGGGTCTTTGACAAAAAAATTCAGAAATAATCCGACGATTAATCCTAAAACCATTCCAATTAAAATCCAATTGCCCAAACCGATATTTTTTAGTTTGCCCATCATGATTACATTAAAATTTTCTAAATAGAACTTTGTAAAAGATAGGATATAAATATTAAGATTTTAAAAAAAAAGTGCAAAAATAAAAAATGTGTGGAGTTATTTTGAAAATAACTCAAAAAAATAATTAGAAGACTTATTCTTCGTCTTCTTCGTCTTCAGTTTCTTCTTTTTTCTCGAAAGCATCTACGAAATTGACTTTGGTAATCTCGTCGATGTTGTCCCAAATGTCTTTAGCAATTCTGAATCTTGCAAAGGTAATGTCCATGTAGGATTGT
>JAEEGL011081182.1_pt1 | contig 18492 bp, 7 predicted proteins | sample 9134231 | NCBI WGS metagenome assembly JAEEGL01 (sample SAMN16246548, study PRJNA631951) | gut metagenome | biome: gut microbiome; feature: rumen; material: fiber-attached | host: Bos | place: Iran: Karaj | collected 2018-10 | reverse complement strand
TCATTATCATTTTGTAATAATTGTTCTAAACTTTTTGAACCTTTCCATCTTTTTAAAAACCACATTCCAGTTTTTATTAATTTACTATCTGAAAAAGCATAACCTAAATGAGGAGAAGATAATGATATATATAAATAAAATTTTTCTTTATATTCTTTTAAATAAGGTAATGCACTTCTTATAATAACTCCACCTATTGAATGACCAATAAATGATATTTTTTTAAATATTAATCCATTATCCCATTCTTTTATATATTTTATAACTTCTGTTGCTAAATTTTTTCCCATTTGAAATAAATCATTTCCTGTATCATCTTGATTTGAAATTGATGATAAAAATACTATTGTTGGATTTATTAAAGCGATTTCATTTTTTATTATTCTCATATCATTTGAATTTCCTTCAAATCCATGTACTAATATTATTAAATGAAGTCCTAATGTTTGATTGTTTTTATAACTTTGTAAACTTTGTGTGTTTTTTAAATCTAAATTATCTTTTAATTGTTCTTGATCTCTTTGCATTAAAATATTTGTATCTAATAATGATTTTTTATCTGTACTTTGATTTAAATTTTTTGTATATGTTTCTTCGAATATTATTGGGAAAATTGAAGGATTTATTTTAAAATTTGAAATTTCGATTATTGGTCTTTTATATATTTTTTTTAAATTTTCTCTTTTTTCTATTGCATTTGACATATTTAAATTTTGTAAATTTTTTTCAACTGGGAATAATAAACTATATGTATCTGTTATATTTATTTTTGCTTTTTCTACAAATTTAAATAAACCTTCTTTTAATTCTTTTTTAAAATCTAATTTAAAAATAAAATTTGCTGAAAGAGGAAAATTTCTTATTAATTCTATATATTTATGCCATATATATCCTATTTGAGTACTAATATAATTTATTTCTTTAAATATTCTAAAACCAATATAGTCTTTTGAAGTATCTTTTATTCTTTTTGATAAATTTTGTATTTGAGAAAAAATTTCATTTAAATCTTCTTCATTATTTAATTTTATTTTTTCTTCTTTTTCATCTGTAAAAATTAATAATGGTTGTGTATTTATTAAATTTGAAAATTCTGCTTTCATATTTTCATCAATTAATTTATTTGTTAATTTATTTAATTTCTTTTTTAAATAAACATATGATGATATTAAATTTAAAACATATTTATTATACAATTTATCAATTATATCATTTGGAATATTTGCTGGAATTTCAGTTTTTTCATCATAAAAACAATCAATCAAATTAGTGAATTTATTATTATTTAAATCAATTTTTTCATCTTTTTCATTTTTTTTGTCATCACTTTTTTCTTTAGGAGATTCAATTGCAAAAGGGAAATAATTTTTAGAAATTCTTAATTTAAAATCAGATAAAACTCTATGAATAGAAACATTTAATAAGCTTGAAAAATTATCATAATAAACAATTGGAGTATAACTTTCAATAAAATTTTTAGAAATTCCTTCATTAATAATATTTACATTAACAAAATGTAATTTTTTAAATTTAAGTCCTTTTAAAAAAGTACTTACATTAGAACTATTATTAAAATCAGAAAATTCAATATAAAATCTAATATCTATTTCAATATCATTTAAATTTATATTAGATGGAATTTCTAATCTAAAATAACAAAATTCATCTAATTCAATTTCTTCATCTGAATATCTTATAATAAAACTTTTAGTAATATATTCAAAATTATTTTCAAGAATTTTAGGATTAATAATACAATGTGCTGTTATTGTTTCTTCATCTGTTTGAGACATATTTTCTAAAACTTTTGATTCAGTAAAATAATATGGTACTGCATAATATCTTTTATTATTAAAATTTGTAAATATTTTTGTTTTGATGTTATATATTCCTTGATTTACTAAGTCAATATTTTTATATGTATGATAATGGATTACAAAATCATATAAGTAATTTATTGACATTTGTTTTTAATTTAATTTTAAATTATCTATTATATTTTTTGTCAATATTTTAATAATAAAATTGGTTTTAAATTTAATGACTGATAATTCAAATGATAATTATAAAAATTCTCAATTTGTAATTAAAAATTTAGTTGATTATATTGGTTCTTGTAAAGAAACAGATATTAATAAAGAAAATTGTGTAAATTATTTATATGAAAATTCAAATTATAATATTAATGAAGAGGAATTAAATAATATATTTGATTTTACATTTGGAAAAAAGGAAACAATAAATAAACAAGATGCATTAAATAAATTATCATCTTTATTTCAAAATGAAGAAAATAAAAAGAAAAAGAAATCAAAAAGTTCAAAAAATAATAATAATAATTTTAAAGGATTAGTATTTCCAAAAAATAAAATATCAATACCATCAATTAATATTCCATCACATAATATAATTAATAAAAAAGAATATAAAAATGAAATAATTTTTAATAGTAAAAATATTATTAGATCTCAAAATAAAAAACCATTAGCAGCTGATAGGATAATGATAAATAAATTAAATACTCCTTCAAATAAAAATAATATTTTTGAAAAGATTAATAGTTTTAAAAATGAATTTTTTAATTATAAAATTCCTCCTTCAAATAATTCACCGACACCTTTGCCTATTAATATTAAACCTTTAGTTTATGATATTGAAAATAAAAGTAATAGTAATAATAATAATAATGATTATGATAATAATGACAAAAAGAAATATAGGGAAGAATTTGCTATTAAAGATTATAATTTGAATGATTTAAATGAAAGAAAAGAATATATTAATGATATTAAAGGAAAATTAAAAAATTTTGTACATGATCGAAAGGAAAGAGATAATAATTTTAAAGATGATATTAATGTTTTTAATAATATTAATGAAATGATTGAAAAAATTCAATCAAAAAAAAAGAGTAAAAATTAGATAAATATTTATTCTTATTTGTTATTTAATTTAATATATAATAAAGACTTGAGTTAATATAAATTAAAATTAATGAGAATTTTTTTAATTTTAAAAAAATCTTTTTAAAAAAATAAATTTAAATTTATTTTAAGTGTGAATTTCATTTTCATTTTTCCAATCTTCTAAAATATTTTTTTGTTCATCCCAATTTTTCAATAAAATATCATATTGTTTTTTCCTTTTCTCAAGATAATTAATTCCTTCATCTAATTCTTTTTCTAATCCATTTAATTGTTCAATTTTCTTTTCAATATTTTCTCTTAATTTACAATATTCAATATATTTATCATATTTTTCAATAAAATTAAGTTTTACTTTTCTTTTTAAATAATAATCTTCTTTATCTTCTTCTTCATCATAAATATAAACATATAATTCTAAATAAAATTCTCTAACATCATCATCTTTTATTTTTTGACAAACATCAAAATAATTATAAGAATTTAAAGAAAGCATCCATAAAAATGGATTTTTCATAATATTATTTTTTCCATTTCTATCATTATCATTATCTTTTATTATTTCACTTCTTCCTTCACCAATTCTTTCAAAAATTGGTTCTCCAATATTTTGATCATTTTCTAAATTATTTGTTTTTTTGACATTTAATTGTGTCTTAAATGAAAGTTTTAATAAATCAAATCTTTCTTTTTCAATTAAATGATTATAAAATTCAGATAAAATTATTTTATTAATTGGTTCTAAAGAGTCATTTTCTCTTTTTAAAAATTTATGATATGCATAATCATATTTATGATTAATATTTGATAATTTAGTTTTAATATCACCTAAAGTTTGTTCAAAAATTGTAAAAAAGATTTTATGTTTTTCAATAATATTAACTCTATAATCTCTAAAATATTTTAATAAATCTTGAAAACTATTTATTTTTTCAATTTTTTGAATTTTTTCATTTGATTCTTTATTTGTTTTTTTTAATTGTGCAGTTGCTTGATTTACAAATTCTTTAACAGGAGGAAACATTAAAGTAATTTCTGCTTTTTCTTCAGGACTTAAAAATTTAAATACATCTAATTTTTCAAAATATTTTTTTAAAAAATCTTTTTCTTTCATTTCAGCTATAAAATCAATTTTATTTTCTGATCTTTCATCAACTAATTCATTATATCCTAAAAATAAATTTCTTAATTCATCTAATTTTTCTTTTGATTCTATTTTATTACTTAATCTAGTCCAAATTTTAGGAAAAATAATAGGATAATTTTCAAATTTTAATATTTCTTCATTTGTTAATTTATCAGGTTCTTCAAGTAAATAATCTTTAATTTTTTCATTTTCATTTAAAAGATATTTATTATTAAAATAAAATGAATTTGATTTTTCAAATTTTTCTTTTTCAAAAAATATATCTTTTACATTTATTTTTTCATTTTGGAAAATATGTTGTAAAATATACATTATTGAAGAATTTTTTGGTAAATCATATTCTAATATTTCTTTATCCCAAGTCTCTTTATTTAATTCATATAAATTGAAAAATAAACTAAGATATAATGAAATATTATTTGAGTTTGTATCAATTTCATCATTTTCTTCATTTTCTTTTCCTTTAGTTGTTATCATTATTAAATTTTTTTCATATTCTAAAACTATTTTATAACATTTTGAATTATCTCTTATTTTTCGAATTAATTTTTTATCTTTACTAATAAAAATTGAATATAAAGTTGACCAAATTAAATATTTATAATATAATGTATATGCAGTTTCATTTACTTTAACAGAATCTAATACAGGAACAATTAATTCTCTTTTATTCTTTTTTTTATTATCTTCACTTTCATTTTCTTCATTATCATTTTCTTCATTATCATTTTCTTCATTATCATTTTCTTCATTTTCATTTTTATTTTCTTCATTTTCTTTTTTATTTTCTTTATTTTTTTTATTTTCTTTTTTATTTTCTTCATTTTCATTTTTATTTTCTCTTTCAATTTGAGAGTTAATTTTAATATTAGACCCTGTAAGTTTAAAAGGTTGATTAATTTTTTCAACAACTTTATTCCAAAATTCTCTAATTTTATCTTCAGTAAGTAATTTACCTAAATTATTAAGGTCAATATTATTTTTAGATTTTCTTTTAGTATGAATATAATAACCAAGATAAATATCAAGATCATCTTCATCATCAGGTAAATAAAAATATTTAATAACTAAATCATATATTTCTCCTGATAATTTATCAAATAATTCTTGATTTTCTTTACATTTTTCACATAATTTATTTGAAAGATAGCATTTGTTAATTGATAAACAAGGAAGTGTAGTATTGAAATTTCTATTAAATTTAGATAATATACTTGGAATCATAAAGAAATCTTTTTGTCTTATATTTTCTAATTGATCTAAGAAACATTCTTTACTAAATCTTGGTATTCTATTTTTATTAAATTTATATGTATCTGGTTTATCTCTTCTATCTTTGTAATATAAATCTATATTTGAATCAAAGTAATAATAATATTTATCAAAGAGATTTGGTTTGAAAAATGCATTATTTTTTGATTTGAAATTATGCTTAAATGTTGTTAAAAATCCACTTTTCCATTTTATGTCTTTTAATTTATTCTGTTCTGGTACAATTTCTTTATTATCATTTTCAATATTATTTATTTTATTTTCTATTTTATGTTTAGTTTTTTTTTTCTTTAACTTTTCAACAAAATCAAATTCAGTATTCAATAAATTTCCAATATAAATTATAATTTTATGATATATTGATATTTGATCTGTTAAATTTTTATCATCATCTGAATTATTATTTTCTTTATTATCACTTTTATTTTTTACTTTATTTAAAGGATCTTCAATTTCATTTACTCCAGTAAACTCTTCAAGTATATTTAAGAATTTTCTATTCACTGTTTTTTTTGACCCATAATCAATAATTTCATTTTCATATATTTCAAGATTTTTTTGATATACATCCATATATTTATATAATTTCTTTTGATAGTTTTTACAAACTCCTTTAAAAATTTTTAATTTCTCTCTTAAAATTTTAAGAATTGTTGCTAAAATATTATAATTAGTTGAATCATTTCCTAAATTTTTAACTTGTCTACTTTTAACTTCATGATAACCTTCAATTAAAATAGAATAAAAGAAATTTAATAAAACTAAATAATTTATTGTAGTAAAGAAGAATAAAAATAAAGGATTAAAATTCTTATCTTGAATATATGAAACATCAATTGGTCTAATTTTACCTGCTAAAATTACAAAAACATCTAATAAACCTGATCCAATAGTTTGAAATGTTTTTAAATCTTGTGAAAATAAACCATAACCAAAGAAGACAAATCCTAAATTAATTATAAATAAAAATATTAAATATAGAATAATTGTTAATTTTTGTTTTTCAAAAATCGCAAAAACTAAATAAATTGATTTTGAAAATTTTAAATATTGAATTAATCTGACAAAAATAATAAATAAATTTATTGCAGACCAATTAATATATCTTGAATATAATTTATATAAATGGTTTATTCTAAATAAATTATAGTCATCATCTCCATTTTTTTTAGAATAAATTTGATTTAAATCTAATTCATTTGTATATTTTATTATATAAAACCATAAAATAAACATAGATAAAGAAATTCCAGAAGAAAATAAATCTAAGAAATTAAACATATCTTCTGTGATATATCTTATTATTGATGTAATAATAAACCAACATAAAATTAGTGTTTTCCAAATAAAATTAATTAAAGAAAAGAAAATAATTTTAATAATTAAAAAAAAACCTTTTTCATTTTGATAATTACTAACATTGAACTGATAAAATTTATTAATTAAAGGTGAATCTTTAAAAAGTTCATAATTTCCTGAATTATAATATGAAGAAAGTATTTGTTCTCTAATTAATAACCAAATAGAATACAAGATTTTAAAAAAGAAATAAAAAAATAAAATATAACAAACAATAGTAATAACAGTAATATTAAAATCATTATAAGTAATAAATCTATTAACAGGAATAATATTAGCAAATAATTGTTTTCTCATAGCACCAGAAGGATGATAAAATAAATTAATAACAAAATAAATAATAAAATCATAATTTTGACTAATAATAAAAAAATCAAGAGTAGTTCTTCCAAGATTAGAATATGAAATAATATCATTATAATTGTTAAAATCACTTTCATTATAAGGACATTTATCAAAAATAAAATAAACATATCCACTACATGAATTTATAGTATTATTGTCCCCTTTTTTATGATAATTTATATTTTCTCTATTTAATGAAATATCACTAATAAATTCATATTTATAAGGACATTTTTTATCTTTTAAAAATCCAGATCCTCCTTTTGTTCTATATGGATAAAATCTTTTTTCATAATTATGTTCATTTTCTATAAAATTATATAATCTTGATGTAATTCTAAAATATGGTTCTTTTCCATATTCTCGACTACCAGTTTGAAAGAAAGTATATCCTGGAATAAATTCTTTATTTATTGTTATATTATTTTCACAATCATAAATTGTTTTAAAAAATTTTTGAGGGAAAATTTCTTTCATTTCACTTTGATTTTTAAAATCGTCTTTAAAGTCTGAAAAATATTTTTCTAAAACATGTGAATATGCATAATATTGAATTTTTTCTCTATTATCTAATCTTAATTGTGTATAAACCATTGCAATTGACATTGCTATAAATATTATATATAATATTGCATCTGTTAATGTATCAAAGTCTTTTGATGCATTTAATTTTAACTCTTCTACATAATCTTTTAATATATTTTTTCTTATTATTTTAAAATTATTCTCTTTTTTTCTTTCAAAATCTTCTAAATTTGTTAAATTTTTTTGAAAAAAACTTAAACAATCTAAATTTGATAAATTATATTTTATTATTTTATAATAATTCTTTTTTGCCATTTTTGACATCATTTCAACTCCAGTTTCTTCTCCTTTTTCTTTATCTTTTTCTTTTTCCTTTTCTTTATCTCTTTCTATAATTTTACCTTGTTCTTTTTCTTCTTTTTCTTTTCTTTTTTTTTCTTCTTCTTTAATTATATCTTCAGGATCTCTACACAAAAGTAAATTTTTTAATTTTTGATATAAATTAAGAGCAGATTCAATAGTCATCATAAAAACAGCATCATTAAGCATTTGTTTCTTATTTTTAATATCTTTAAAAGTACTAATAATTAAACAAAGGAAAACATTACATAAAATAATATTAAAAACAATGAAAAAAACAACAAGTAAATAAGGAGTTATAAAAGCACTTTCTCCAATATATTCAAAGTCAAAATCATAATAAAAAATACCCATAAATAACATATAAACAGAAAGAAATGCTTGTCCTAATTCATAATATGAATGAGTATATCCACCAAAAACTCCATGAAACATAAAAAATAATCCTATTAAAATAACAAATATTAAAAAGAATAAAGAAAATAATTCTATTGATGCTTTTGAAAAAGTATCAAAAACTATTCCTAAAGCTGGAAATGATCTATAGAAAAATATAAGTAATTTTACAAATAAAAGAAACATACATATTGAAGTGTAAACTCTATAATTTCTAATATCTCTTCCTATTTTTATCCATTTTACAAAATCAAATTCTTCTTCACAAACAATAGGAAATACATCTTTTCTTAATAATATTGAACAATAAAACCAAATAATTGATACAATTGCTAAAATTGATGTTATCATATCAATAAAATCTGAAGCTTCAAATGTATTTATTCTTAATTTAAAGAAGTTAATTATATGATTTGTAAATAATCTTATTACTCTAAATGTATCATAAATTACTGATAATAAGTAAAAAATATTTAAAATTATTAATGCAATTTTAATTTTTCCTTTATTTAAAAACATTTTTATTCCTTCAAAATTTCTTGAATATTCAATTTTTCCAATTGTATCAAATTTAAATTTTACTCTTTCTATTAAAGCAATTTCATAATCATTATTATATAACATAATATTAATATATAATTCTGTTAATGATTCATTCATTATTGATTCAAAACTACTTTCATTTTTGTGAAGGTGTGTGTCAAAAAATATTTGATATGTATCTTTTTCTAATGAGTCCTCTGATTTTGGTATAGGATGAGATTTGGTTTTATCAATTTTTGGTTTTTGACCAAAATATCCTGCTGTAGTTTGAAATAATTTATTACCTTTTGGATCTTCTTTTCCTATTTTAAAATTTAAAGTCATTCCACTAAAAATATTTGAATTAACCACATATTTATATTGATCTGTTTCTGGTGGTTTATTTAAAGGTGGTTCAATTTTAGAATTAGATAGATTATAATTATAAGTATTATTCTTATTAAATATTTGTTCAAAAAAATTTGTTTTTATAAAATTAGTAACTAAAGCTTTACTATATAATAAATCTAAATCATCATACTTAAATAAATTATATAAATTTTGCCTTTGAATATAAAAGATTTGTTGTGGAATAAAAAATAAGAAATTAATTAAAAATAAAATTGTACTAAGTAAAACAATGAAAAAAACCATCATACTAGAACTTATAATATCTTCATTTGATTTTTCTTTATTTTCACAAAATAAAGTAATATCATCAAAATAAAATAATTCTTTATATTTTTTATTATTAGTATTATTAATATTTGTTATAAATTTATACATTTTTTCTCCTATATTTGTATCAGTAACACCATCTTTTTCTATTATTCTTAAAATATTAATTGAAGGAATAAATTCAATTAATTGACCTTCATATCCAAAAAATATTGAATAAAAACTATTATTATCATAATGAATTGTTTCTAAATCATCTTGAAAGATATCAGTTACAATTTTATTATGTCTTTTATTTAATTCAATATCACTTTCTAAAATTTTTGCTAATTCTTCAAAATTTAATTGATCATTTAAACTATCATATTTCTCATCAAATCTATTTAAAAAATCCTTAATTGGTCCATTTAATAATTTAGGATTTTTTTGATTCATAAAACCAGTAAATGCGAGTTCTAAGAAATTAATACCAGAATCATTTTCAACTTTATATTCAATATACTTTTTTTTTGTTTTTTCTTCTAAGAGAATATTATTTGGATCATTTATTTCATCATTTCCATTTATTTGATTTTCTTTATCATCTAAATTAGTTTCTTTTTCCTTTATAACCATTTCTTTTTTGTGAAAAGGTTGTAAAATTTTTATTCCAGAACCTTTAAATAATTCTTTCACATCAATATAATTTTTTTTTAAATCAGTATAATATTGACTATCTTCATTTATTTTTACAATTGCAAATAATAATTGTTCATCTGTATATACTTTATCAAAATTATATAAATCTGTTAATCTTCTTATATTAACTAAATTTGATACTCCCATTGCATCAAAATATAATTTTAAAAATTCTTCTCTTATTAATACTTTTTTCCAATGAAGATCTAAATTTTGATTGGATTCATCTTGCATTTTTAATGTAAATATTATTTTATTATTTTTTTTCTTTTTTTAAAATATATGTTTTTTTTTATTTTTATTTATAAGATTTTTTTTCACTATTTTAATTAAAATATTTAATTATTTTTTTAATCAAAATAAATAATAATTTTATTTTATTATTCTTTTGGGATAATATTTGTTAAATAATATAATATCATTTCACTTTGAGAAAGAGCTTTTTCTAAATTATTTTTTTCAATTAAATCAATTATATCTGGAATCATTTCTTGTTTTATGTGAGATAATAAATAAATATAATCAACATCTCTATATACAACTGGTAATTCAATATCTAATTTTTTTTCTTTTTTATATTTAAAATTATTTAATAAATTAGTAGTTTGTTGTTTAAATTCAGTAGGAACAATAAGTGGATTTGATATTATTACATTTTCTTTTTTTTTATTTGAATTTTCTACTTTTTTATTTGGTGAGTTTATATTTACTTTATTATTATTATTATTATTATTATTATTGTTATTTATATTATAAGAAGTTTTTCTTTGATTGTTGTTGGATGTATTTTTTTGAGGATTTCCTTTTAATTCAGCTAACATTTTTTCAATTTCTAATTCTTCTTTATCTTTTTTTTTAACAATTATTTTCCTTTGAGGAAGTATAGATTGAGTTTTTGGTTTTGGTGGTACATATCTATAACTATAATTATTATTATATTGTTGTTGAACTTGTTTTTGATATTCAATTAATTTAGGATCTATTTTTGGTTGATTTTGATTATTATAATTATTAAATCCACCAAATTCTTGTTGTTTATTGAAATTACCAAATTCATTATTAAATAAATTATTATTTTGTTGATTTTGATTATTATTATTATTATTATTAATATTATTATTATTATTAATATTATTATTATTATTATTAATATTATTATTATTATTATTAATATTATTATTATTATTATTAATGTTATTATTATTGCTATTGTTGTTATTAAATTGTTCATATGGATTTTGTATATTTGAGTTTAATTGAGAGTAATTAGCATTTATATTAATTTCTTGTTGTTCATTTTTTATTGCTTTCATTAAAGAGTTTGTTAATTTAGAATATGGATTATTTACCTTATTATCAATATAATTTGTTCCTAATACTTTTCCAGTTTTTGAATTATTATCTGAATTATCATTATTATTATCTTTATTTTCTAATTTTTTAATGTTTTGATTATTTAAATTATAATTATTTACTTTAGGCATGATTGATTTATTATTATTATTTCCATCAGCAACAAAAACAGTTAATTTTTTAATGAAATTAAAATCATCTTTATTTCCAGATTGATTTTGATTACTAACATTTCTATTTATCAAAACAGAACTAGAAATAGATTGTTTATTAAAATTAATATTATTATTATTATTATTTATATTAGTATTATAATTTATATTGTAATTAGTATAATTATTATTCCCTAATAATTCATTACATATTTGACTATCAGTTTTAAATTCAACAAGTTCATTTTTTTCATTTTTAATATCATTAGAAAGTTGTTCAATTTCTTTTTCAATTCCAGTTTTAGGTTTTGTTTCAAAATCATTTTTAGCAGTAATAATTTGAATACATCTATATTTACATAAAGTTTGAAATTTTTGAATATTTTCATCTTTTTCTTTCCAACAATCAATTAAATCAGTCATATCTGAAATTAATCTATAAACTGCAATTAATTGTAAATAATTAGAGTAATCATTTTGAATTATTTTATCATTAAAATCTTCTTCAGCTGCTTCGAAAGATTTTTCTATAAATGTTATAAAATCTTCATATTTACATAATTTATCAGCATTAAAATTTAATGATATTTCCTTTGCTTTTTCTAATCCACAAATTGAATTTAAAAAATCTTCTGATTTTTGTTTTATTTCTAATGTTGATTGTGATAAATCATATATTTTTTTGATTAGAAATTTTCTTAATAAAATATTTAAATCTGGACTAAATTCTGATATTGCTTTTCCATGTACTAAATAAAAAAATTTATATTTTTCTAAAAGTTGAGAGGGAGATAAATTTTTTTTTTCTTTTTTATTATTTATGTTATTATCATCCATTTTTTTATTCTTTTAATTAAAAATTGTTTTTTATTATTTTATTATAATTAAATTATATTTATTTTTTAATAATTTATTTATTTTTTTTTTTTAATTTTATAAGTCATTGAAAAATGCTTTTCTTCTTTCTGTTTCTATTAAAGTATTGGATTTTCTTTTTTTACCTAATGTTTTTATTTTTTTTGATTTCTTTTTTTTTTTCTTTGATGAATCATCACTTATACTTGAATCATCATCTGAACTTTCAACTTTATTATTACTTTTTTCTTCATTTTCACTTTCAATTAAATTAATATCATTATTTAATTTTTCATTTTTTTCATATTCTTTACTTTCTTCTTTTTCATTTTTTTCACTTTCTTCATTTTCTTCTTCTTCTTCTTCTTCTTCTTCTTCATCTTCATTTTCTTCCTCATCAATAATTTCATCACTAATATCAGGAATATCATCTTCATTAATTTTTCTATTTTTTAAATTTATATTTCCTTTAACTTCATTTTTATTATCCCTCATTTTTTTTTTACTTAAACTTATTTTCTCCCTTTCATTATCACTTTCATTTTCACTTCCTTCATCTTCATCACTATTAAAATCATCATCATCATAATTTTCACTTTCATTCTCAATTTTATCTTCATCATTTTCACTATTAAAACTCTCATTAAACTCTTCATCTTTTGGATTAGGATAAATTTTACTAAAATCAATATTTCTACAATCATAAACTTTAACAAAAGAAATATTACAACAAGAACAAATAAAAGATTTATCTTTACTAACACAAACACAATTAACTTCATTAAATTCTTCATTATCAATAGTAACTTTTTCCTTATCACAAATAATTCCTCTAACACCTTTTGGACAAACACTACAAATCCTAATACCACCATCTTCACATCCACTAATAATTAAATTTTCATCATATTTATCCATACATAAAACACTTTGTGGATGACCTTTAATTCTATCTTTAAAATCACCAAACCAACCCCAATTAAAAATTTCAATATAACCTTCACTTGTTGATGCTAAAATATTATTTGAATTTTTTACAATTTCCAATGAGTTTATTTCTTCTTCTATACAATCTGATAATGCATATATTTTTTTTTGTCTTATATCATATACTCCTAATGTTCCATCTATACTTGATGATAATATGAAATTATCTTTTAATTCTGTGTGAACTATATCTGTTATTTCTTCACTTTGTTCTTGATATGATTTTATTATTTTATCTGTTCTTATATCTTTTATTATTATTTGTCCTGATGAGTCACCGTATGTGTATAAGTTTTCATTTAGGAAAATACATTTTGATATTGATTGATTTTCTTTGTTATGTTTATTTATGTTGAAGGTTTTTATTTTTTTTTCATTTTTTAATATTATTATATCACCTTTTGATGATCCTGCTATTGTCATATCAGAAATGTTGTCTATGGAAAATATTGAATTTTCTTCTTCTCGTTTATATAATTGAAGTGTTTTTGTTAATTTTGGATTGGAGTTTTCATTTAGAGTATAATAATGTATTGCACCTGATATATCTGATATTGATAATATGTTTTCATTTATAAATTGCATATCATATATTCTTTTATTGTTATTTGATATTGTTATTTCTGGTAAAAAATGAACATTTTTATTCATTTTATAAAGAATATTTTTTTAAAAAATACTTTAAATTATTATTAATTATTAAAATATATATTTACTTTTTATTTAATTATCATTAATATAAAATATTTTTATATTTTCTTTTTTGAATGGGAAAGAAAATTCGTGATAAGAAAAAAAAGGAAAAATCAAAAAGAAAAAAAATCGACTCAACCAAAAAGACTCAAAAACGAAAAAAAATAAAACCAGAATCACTAACAAATAATATAATAAAATCAGGAACAGAAAATGAATTAGAACAAGAATTAGAAAAACTAAATATTTTAAATAAAACAAATCCAACAAAAAATACAAAAAACAAGGAAAAAAGAAGACAATTAGTAATGATGCGTTCTTCATTAAAAAAAAGATTAAAAGCAAAATTAAGAAGAAAACACCAACAAAGAAAAGAAGAATTAAATTCAAATGATGAAGACGAAGAAAAAGAAATATATAAACCAAAACAAACTCCAAAAACAATTGATATGATGAGAGAAATAGATGAAAATATGATAGATGAAAATGATGAAGAAATAAAAAAAGCATTAAATGAAGATGAATATAAAGATTATTTTAATAATGAAATAGAACCTCAAATTCTTTTAACAACATCAATAAAACACACAGGAGGAATTTATAGATTTATGAGAGAATTAAAAAATATTATTCCAAATAGTTATTTTTATTATAGAAAAAAATTTGATTTAGGAACAATAATGAAACATTCAATTGAAAAAGGATTTACTGATATTATTATTATTACTGAAAGATTAAGAAAACCATATAAATTATTATTAATTCATTTACCAAATGGTCCTACTTTAGAATTTAAATTATTTAATGTTATTTATCAAAATGAAATTGAAGGACATTGTACTTCATCTGGTTTTAATCCAGAATTACTTTTTAAAAATTTTAAAACTAATTTAGGTTTTAGAATTAAAAGAGCATTAAATGCAATTTTTCCAAAAAATGAAGAATTGAAAGGAAGAGAATTAATTACTTTTCATAATCAAAGAGATTATATTTTTTTTAGATATTATAGATATATTTTTGAAGAAGAAAGTGATGATAATAATAAAGATATTAAAGTTAAATTACAAGAAATTGGTCCTAGATTTGTTATGAAGTTACTTTATGTACAAAAAGGTTTATTTGATCCACAATTTGGAGAATATGAATGGTTATATAAAGATAAAATGGGAGTTAGAAGAAGGAAGTTTTATTTATAAAAAAAAAATTAAATATTTTTTTTTATTTTTTATATTTAGTTTATATTAATACAAAAAAAGTAATTTTTTTTTTTTCTGTTTTATTTTTATTTAATTTTTTGAATATAAAATTTTTTAATCATTTTACATTTTTACACTTTTTTCTTTTATATTTCAATTTAATTCAAATTTATATGATTAATAATTCCAATTTTTTTATTTGGATGAAAAATTTTTTTTTATATATTAATTACTTTTTTTGTGAACTATCAAGATTTAAAGAATTACTATCCATAACATATTTTCTTATAATTTCTTCATAATTTTCAGAAGTAGTATCATTATTTTTTTTACTAGAACTAGAATAAGACAAATCTAAATCATCAATTTCTCTTTGTAAATCATCATCTTGTCTTTGTCTTTCTAATAATCTTTGATAAGTATGTAAAGCATCAATATTATCTAATCTATTAGGAGTAATACTACTCATATTATTTGATAAAGTTCCATCTCTATCATTACTAGATATATTATCATTTAAATCTTTATATTTTTTTATTTCAAAATTCAAAGCCATATTTTCTTTATTTAAAACAAAATTTTTATTTGTTAAATTATCATTTTCAGATTGTAATATTTTAATAGTTGTATTTTTATCAATTAAAATACCAAAAATCATTTCAATTGCATCAGTTAATTTACTATAAGTTTTTAATTTAGACATTTTTTGAAATTCTGTTTTAGTTAAACCAACACTTTTTAATATTTCTGAAAATTCATCAAGTGAATGTACATTTGCATAAAAATTCCCATTTTCTAATTTAAATTTTGTTTTTACTCTAAAATCATCTGATGGTAAAATATTAATATTAGGTAAATTATTTGAATTATTTTTTTTTGAATTTTCTGTTGTTGCATTTCTTGTATTTTGAGATAAGATACTTAAATAATTTTCTTTTTCTCGATTTGCACTTAAGACACTTAATCTATATTTATTTTTTACTTTCATTAATTCATTTTGTAAATTTGTTATCATCATTTCATATTTTGTAATTGATTTTTGACATCTTTTTAAACTTGATATTAATTTTGAATAAATTTCTTTATATAAAAATAATTCATCATTTATTTGAATTACTGCTTCACTTGGTTCTATTATATAATATTCTTCTTCATCTTTAAAATATTTATTTTTTGAATTTGCTATTTTTTTTTTTAATAATGCTATTGTTGTTGATTTTTTTGATAATTCTTGCTCGGCTAAAAATAATTTTGTTGATAAATTATTATTTTCTTCTGTTATTTTTCCTATTGAAGCATCTATATTTTCTTCTATTTGAAGCATCTAAATTTTTTTATTTTTTTTAAAAAATTAAATAAATATATAATTACTTTTTTCTTTAATAAATCTCTTTCTTTTGAAGTTTTTTCTATTATATTATATAAATTTGTATTTTCTTCTTTTAATTTATCTAATATATTATCTTTTGAATTTTTAGATTGTGAATAAAATGAGGCCATTATATCTTTATTTAATTTTATATTTGCTCTTAGATCATTTATCTCTTGCCTTAAATTTTCATTTTCTTCCATTATCATATTATATTTATCAGCATAACTATCATTATTATTTTATATTTTATACTTGTTTATTATCTTTATTGCAGTTTTTTTCTCTTTTTCAACCCTTTTGGACATAAAATTTAATTAATTCATTTAGTTATTAAAAGAATAATTAGTAAAGAAATATACTTTTTTAATAATTTTTTTTTCTTTTGGAAAAATGGCATTTAAAATGTTTATATATAACAAAAAATGTTTTAATGATTTTATTTAGATTAATTAATATATTTAAAATCATTTTCTTCATTTATATTTTTTAAAATATAAATTTGTTATTTTTTTTTTAACATTGTAAAATTTTTTAAGAAATAACAGTATTTCTTTTTATTATTAATATTTAATAACAAATATAAATATTTATGTTACAAAAAATTCATATATATTTATTTTTTATTAAATATCATTTCCTTAAAACAATAAAAAAAAAAAATTCTTTAAAATTTTAAATCTTCTTTTCCAAAAAAATAAATAAAAATATAAAAAAAAAAAAATTAATTAACTAACACTTCTAAAAATCTCCAAAACCCCAAAAAAATCATATAAAATAATAAAAAAAAAAAAAATGATGTTCAATCCAAATAAAAAAACAAAAATAGTAGCAACCTTAGGACCAGCATCAGATAAAAAAGAAATAATCCAAGAACTCTACGATTCAGGAGTAAACGTATTTCGTTTAAACTTCAGTCACGGAACACATGAAACTCATGGTAAATTGATAGACTTACTAAAATCAATGAATTTAAACGCAGCAATAATGTTAGACACAAAAGGACCAGAAATTAGAATAGGAGAAGTAAGAGATAAACTTTCAGTAAAAGAAGGAGATAAATTCACAATGACAATTAATCAAGGAGTATATGAAGATACAGGAAAATTAAGTGTTTCATATCCAGGATTCATTGATGATGTTGATGAAGATGATATAATTGTTATTGATTCTGGTGTAGTTCAAGCAAGATGTATTAGTAAAACTGATGAAGATTTAGAATTCGAAGTAATTGAAGGACAATGTGATATAACTACTAAAAGACATATTAATCTTCATGGTAGACCAGTTTCACTTCCTACTGTAACAGAACAAGATTGGAAAGATATTGATTTTGGTATTGAGAAAAAAGTAGATTTTATAGCATTATCATTTGTAAGAACTGGTGATGATGTTATTGAAGTACGTGATCATTGCAGAGCAAAAGGAGCAAATATTCAAATAATATCAAAAATAGAGAATTTTGAATCAACTCAAAATTTAGAAAATATAATAAAAGCATCAGATGGTATAATGTTTGCAAGAGGTGATCTATCATGTGAAATATCATATGGTGAAGTACCAACAATGCAAAAGAAAGTAGTATCATTATGTTCATATTATGCAAGACCAATAATAATTGCTACTCAAATGGTAATATCAATGGTAACTAATATTCAACCAACAAGAGCAGAAGTATCTG